>Ga0214542_1007339_pt1 | contig 19225 bp, 14 predicted proteins | sample CNSS1metaG_FD_160096 | JGI IMG/M metagenome (GOLD analysis project Ga0214542, IMG submission 160096) | Root nodule microbial communities from cowpea collected in UCLA plant growth center, Los Angeles, California, USA - CNSS1 | ecosystem: Host-associated > Plants > Roots > Nodule | place: USA...
GTGGTACTATTATTTTGGTTGCTGTGAGCCTTTAATAACCCTCTAGATCTGAGGACAGATCCTTTTCAAGGGGGAGGGGATGATGTGATCCCAATAAGGCTTATAGCATTGGGCCAACGCCTAGGCCTATTCATTTTAATTTCTTTTATTTTCTTTTATTTTAATTAAATAAAATTTGTTTAATTGAGCTTGTTTTGCTAAATGCAGCTTATTTTCCAAAGCTGCCAAATCTCGAAGGGAGCCAAGTCCACACTCCACCCATGCGCCTCCTTCATCCAAGGGCTAAGAAAGTGTCTTCTTTTCCAATTCTTCATCCAAAGGCTAGGAAGATGCCTCCTTCTCAAAGCCACCATCCAAGGGTGATGATTAAAGCTTCTCCTCCAAGCTTGATCTAAGGGCCAAGAATTAGTCTAGCTTTTAGGCTCTAATATAAAAGCCAAAAGTAAACCATTTGTACATTTTTACTCTTGAATTTTGCAATAGAAGCATAGTGTTGAGAGTACTCCATCCTATTGCATTTGAGAGTCTCTTTTGCTAGAGGATTGAATCATCTCCTCTAGCCACCTTCCCCTAGCTTTCTCTTAAGCTAAACCTTCAAACACCTTAGTCCGAACCAATGCTTAGCAAGAGCCTTGAACACTTGTTTCCACTCCCTTCCATGGATCACGTCTACTTCAAGAAGCTTTCATCCATTCCGCACCAAGAGCTCCACCAATGCGTATGAAACATGGTTAGATGGTTGGTTGTATATTGGCATGAGATTGATATGCATGATAAATCTATGGTTGGTTGGTGAGACATGGCTATGGTATGAGTTGGACGTAATTCCATGAACCTCTTGGTGAGATCTCATGGTGGTGCCTTGTGTGATGGACGTAATTCCATGAACCTCTTGGTGAAATCTCATGGTGGTGCCTCATGTAATGGACGTATTTCCACGAACCTCTTAGTAAGACTTCATGGTGGTGCCTCAATGTATATAATTAGGTAAGGATTCAAGTAAGGATTGCATCCTAAAACTCTAAAGAGTCAGTTAGTCTCACGTAGAGCGTACTTACTCAAGTGGTGAGAGTAGCAGGAGGCCCTAGTCTTTGGCAAGATAATGGTCTTAGATGTTTGAAGGCTAACCTTGTGCGTGGTAGGGTGAAACCCATTAGCAATGGCTCTGTAGAGTAGTAAAGGCTTTAGTCTTATGGCACCACTTCTTTTAGTGTTGAAACACCATTTGGATGCTTTGGATAGTGAGAAGCCTAGTCCAACATGAGTAGACACCCCAGGATTGCTATTGGGCGCACCTAGGTGGATGAAGGGGGGCCTTGGAGCTTGGCCCAACACCTTGGATAAATTTTGGAGGATAAGGCAACCTTATTGACCTTCTAGATGGTCAAAGGTGCATGAAAGGAGCCATGGAGAGGAAGGAAGACTTTTGTTGACCTTCTATATGGCTCGAGCATTCTTGGAGATCAAAGAGGAAAGCATGGGCCACATAGGTTTAGCTGAGGTTGCCTTTACCCTTTCTAATTTATTAAACTTGACAATACCGAAGTTTCTTTAGTTAAGTAGTGTTAATTTGATAGCATCAACGACAACTTATCAAATTTGGCGTCGTTATCGGAGAATACAATTATATTTTGAGTTTGTAAAAGTAAAAATTGCTCTTAACCACTTTAAAATGTAGGAAAAATAATTTTAATTAGTAAAGTAAATTAAAAGCGTGTTGTGAAAAATATTAGAATATTTATTAAAAAAATAGTATGACAAAAAGATGTAACACAATTAGCTAAAACTTGTTAACTTGAGAGGTCTTGGGTTCAATTTTCACCTATAATACCTGTTGCATTTTATTTAAATGTTGTATGCTGATAGGATCCTAAATACGTCTTATTAAGAGAGGGTATTTTATTTAAGTAATTTTCTCATTCATAGTGGGCCTGGAGATGGTTGAGAAATTTCTTAGGCTTGTACACATGATTGAGTTCATTATGGTTCTCCTCTTCTTCAACCATTTCGTCTTTAAAAGATAATTCAAGATCATGTGGCAAAGGTAGTAAATGAAGAAGCTTGAAGGACAATTTGTTTAAGATCTTGTGGCAAAGGTAACAAATGAAAAGGCTTGAAGGACAACTTGTTTAAGATCTTATGGGAAAGGTATCAGATGAAAAGGCTTGAAGGACAACTTATTGTACTAGTAATCTTTGTCTCCTTGTGTCACTATTGTTTCTTCTTGTAGTCCTTTTTTATTTTTGGTCATTTTATTTTTGGTCATTAGGTAAGAATTCTAAGATAGTATCGTGCATAACACAAAACATACTAGAACAACAAGTTAAATTATATATATTTATAAAATAGATTGAAAAGTATGAACAAAATAATAAAGTCTAAAAACAATATATGCACAATTATCTTGTATTAGAACACAAATTCTCGATAATGTTGTCAAAAACTCATTTATTTTTTGACAAATATACCACATTGTTGAAATAGTAATTCGAAAATTTTGAATATTATTTCGCAAGACATTTACGTATGCTAAGCTAACTGTAATTTTTTACTAATTCAGAACTAATAATATAAATACTATTTGATTCGTAATAAATAAAATTAAATTGCAATCATATAAATCTACTAAATTAAAGTTATGTTACTTGATTATACATTACTCAAACTTCCAATTCTTTACGATGTTTTAACAAGAAAAAGAAATCACTTCTATTTCAAAAATAAATAATTTAAATATATAGAGAGGTGTAGAAACAAGGTAGAAAGGTGCCAAAAGAAATGCCTCTTATTTTAACATACTCAAATCCCCTGCCAGTAACAGAATTGCGACCAAAATATCCAAAATTTTGGTCTTATATGGAAGTAAACCATTTCCCTAAGTTTGAACAGAGTGCAACCAAAAGCAAATATAAACTTTTATTATCAATTATAATTGATAAAAAAATTAATTAAATAGAAAATAAAGAATTAAAATAAATATTTAAATAATACATTAGAACTACAAAAATGTTGCAAATTTAAAGTAATAGTTATAAAGATTATTAATTACAACTTAAGTAATTATTAAGTACTTTCTATAAATATTGTTAATAAAATTTAAATTTAAAGTATAAATTAGATTTATAGTTGTTAGATGTAACATATTTCGATCTATTTTTTTTTTCTATTTACAAATGCATAATCATATGAGTCTATATATATTAGGGATCCACTCTATATCTCTCTTTTTTTTTTTTCTTTGTATATAGAATTAGGGATAATCCTTATCTTCTCGGTGAAGCTATTGTTTATGAATGCTATTTTTTTTTCTATATTTTCTTTCAACATTGTTCTTAGTTCTTTTTTGCGGTCATTGTTCTTGCTACACCTAGTATGGTCTCCTTACCATGTTATAACCATCATTGTCACCATCATCATTGTTGTTGTCACCATCATTTTTGTTGTCACCGTTGTTAGGATTAGTGACTTCATGCTTATGCTTGCTAACCAATCACAAAAAATTTGATGATCAAAGCTCCCATGCGTCTCCATGTATCATTTTAATCCATGCAACCACCGCCAATTCCCACCTTGTGTGGCGATGCATCCATTGTCCTTTATGCCAGCGACCATCATCGTCTAACTCTTCTCGTCACCCTCTTTCTAGAACTGGGACTTTCGTTGTGATCAAGATTCCTTATAATTTTTTCACTATTTTTAAGGTTATTTCTCTCCTCCAATGATTATTTTCTCTTGCTACTATTATATATGATCTCTTTTACTACTCTAATGTTTGATTCGTCAATCTATACCAACTATGTCAATGTGCATCTATTCATTGACAAATTAGATGGAACTAATCATGATACTTAGACTTCAGACATTGTTGGTCTCTTGGCAAGCGTACCAAAAGTCAACTGTAGTATAATGATTTAAAGTAGAAGTGTCGAACCCACGAGGAACGAATTTAGTGAAAATTAATAATTATCTCAATCAGCATATATATGCAGAAATTTTAATTCGGTGGATTATCAGCAGTTAAACTAAATTGCATAAATAAATACAGTAAAACAGAAAATTAGTTAAAAGATCAATAAAAGAAACTGGGATTGAATTTCATCTATCTCCCTTGTCTGTAATCTGGATGAATATAATATATAACATCTGAAAATACCAATATTGATGCACACTCAAAAATCATTTATACCGATCCCTCGCGTATAAAATTCATAAGATTAGTTCCCTGAATATTGATTCCTCACATATTCAACAAACTATCCAGCATTACGGTCGAGTGTTAACAGCAATTGATATATTGAGATCTATTCCTAGCATCACAGTATATCAAGTATCATTGTTCAAATCAGATTTTCAGAAATACTTTCCAGTCAGATCTAAAAATCAAAATCAAAACATCTATTGATCAGATAGAAGTAAGCATTAAGAGCAGAACAATAATACCAATACTGAGTAAAACAGAAATGCTATATATAAATATCACCAGATTACATCCAAGTTCGAGTAGATTACATTCAATCCCAAGGAAAGAGATTAGCCACTCATGGTAGCTATCAAAATCCTAAGAGCTAAAGAAGAAGAAGAAAATGTGAACTCTGTAGTTCGTGGTCACAGCTCCAGCAATTCTGCAGTTTTTCTCCCCAAAATCTCCAACTGAAAATCACTTTCTAATGCACGGAGAATATATACCCACAAAGTCTCGCTCAAGCTACCTAAGTCTCGCTTGAGCGAGACAACATTCTTCATCCCAAAGAAAGGCTCTCGCTTGGACGAGATGTGCTGAAGCCAACATCTCGCCTAGGCGAGCAAGAGTACTTCAAGCTGAAGAAAGGATCTCGCTTAGGCGAGATTGGCAACATCTGAGCTCGCCTGGGCGAGAATGGCGGCAAGAGAGGGTCTCCAGTCTCACTTAAGCGAGAGTCTGCGTCGCTTAAGCGAGAATGGCGGCAGTTGCTTTAGCTTAGGCGAGAATGTTTTGGTTTGAGCGACCTTGACAGCATTCCTTCCCTATTTTCTCTATTTCTTGCTTTCTCCTTCACTCTTCTTGAGTTCTCTTTAATCTTTCCTGAAAAACACACAAAATAGGATCAAATGATTTCTTTAAATCAAAACTTGGAAGCATGTGATTGAAACTTAGATTAAGGGAGAATCAATATGAAATGAACACCCATTAAAAGCATAAGTGCCAGATTTTTTTATGAATCTTTACTGAATTTTGGCACTTATCACCCCCCATAACCTTCACAGACGACGACTTCCATGACCTAGATCACCAGCAGGATGACCCCATGGTCATCACGGTTGAGTTGGAAAATTATGTCGTTAAGAAAGTCCTCATTGACCAAGGCAGTTCCGTCGACATCCTCTACTGGGCAACGTATCATAAACTCCAGCTCCCCACCACCGCCATGGTTCCATACGATGAACCCATATATGGATTCTCAGGGGAAAAGGTCTCCACCCGTGGCTACATCGACCTCTATACCGTTTTCCGCGATTGCCCTCAAACCAAGAAATTCCTTATCTATTTCCTCGCCGTTGACACGCCCACATCTTATAATGTCCTCCTCGACGGACCATCCCTCAACACTCTTGGCGCAGTCGTCTCCACACCTCATTTGGCCATGAAATTTACATCCCCATCCGGCGAAATCGTTACCATCCAAGGCGACCAGCGGTTCACACGCGAATGCTACATGGCCAGCCTACGCCCACAACTTCTCATCCTTCAAACCAACCATATTGAACGACCACCCAGCTTTGAAATAGCCTTATCTGGAGATGATTTGGACCCCAAAGTAGGCCGGGATGCGCGCCTCGAGCCGGTCAAAGACAGCACACCACTGGAACTCCCTAACGGACTCGTCATCAAACTTGGCACTGGCTTACAACCCAAACAGCGCGACATCCTTATACCCACCCTCATCAGCAACACAGACCTCTTTGCTTGGTCAGCCGCCGACTTACCGGCATTGACCCTCAAGTCGCATCTCACAAACTCTCCATTTACAAGGAGGCCAGATATGTCTCCCAGAAAAAACGTAAACTTGGTGAAGAACGCCGATTAGCGGCCAAGGTTGAAGCCGACAAGTTACTTAATACAAGATTCATCGAAGAGGCCCACTACACCATTTGGCTTTCCAATGTGGTTTTGGTCAAGAAAGCTAACAGCAAGTGGCGCATGTGCGTCGATTACACGGATCTCAATAAATTCTGTCCTAGGGACGCCTACCCCTTACCCAACATCAACCGGCTAGTTGACGATGCAGCCTGTAACAAAGTTCTCAGCTTTCTTGATGCATACTCTAGTTACAACCAGATTCTCATGGCCACATCCGATATGAACAAAACCGCCTTCATTACAGACGATGCCAACTACTTCTAAAAAGTCATGTCATTTGGCCTCAAAAACGCAGGAGCAACGTATTAGCGACTGATAGATAACGTCTTCAGCCACATAATGGGTAAATGTGTTGAGGTATACGTCGATGATATGATCGTCAAATCTCTGAGTCATCAACAGCACGCTCAAGACTTATCCACTATCTTCTCTTTATTACGACAATACAACCTCCGCCTCAACCCCGAAAAGTGCGTCTTTGGCGTCGATCGTGGTAAATTCCTCGGTTTCATGCTTACACAACGCAGCATAGAGGCTAACCTCGAGAAATGTAATGCCATCCTCGAAATGCGAAGCCCTAGTAGTGTCAAAGAAGTCCAATGACTCATTACCCGACTAACCACCATCTTCCGCTTCCTCCCCAAATTGGCCGAACAAACCCAACCCATTATTCAACTACTAAAGAAATCGGCCAAGTTCTCGTGGAACAACGAATGTGAACAAATTTTTCAAAACTAAAAAACACCCTCACTTCACCACCCATCCTCTATAAGTCGGACACTCATCAGCTCCTACTTGTTTACATCACCGCTACGTATCACACCGTAAGCGCCGCACTGGTTCAGGAGGTCAATGGCACTCAGCACCCTGTACACTTCGTCAGCCGAACCTTGCAGGATCCCGAAATCAGATACCAGATGGTGGAGAAATCAGCCCTATCCCTAGTACACGCAGCATGAAGCCCACGCCCCTACTTTCAAAACCACAACATCATCATCAAAACCGACTACCCCATCTAGAAGATACTCCAGAAACCGGACCTTGCGGGTCGCATGTCGTCTTGTGTCGTCGAGTTATCCGAGTTTAACATCCGTTACGAACCCCACGGCCCCATCAAAGCTCAATGCCTCCTAGACCTTGTCAATGATCTCCAGCGAGCCCCTGAAGAGGACTAATGGACACTTTACGTTGATGGTTCTTCAAACCCAAAAGGGGCAGGTGTCGGCATCGTCCTAGAAGGCCCCAACTACATCCTCATCAAAAAATCCCTCCACTTCACCTTCAGAACATCCAACAACCAAGTTGAATATGAAGCCATCTTCGTCAACCTATCCCTCGCCCGCGAAGATGGTGTCAAATCGCTCACATGCAAAACCGATTCCAAACTCACAGTGGGCCATCTAAATGATGAATTCCATATCAAAGACCCTACCCTCTTATAATACTATCACCTGGTCCGGAAAGTCATCCAATCTGTTTTTGAATAAGTCTGCATCAAACACATCCCCAGATCTGAAAACGTCAGAGCCGACATATTGTCCAAACTATCCAACACTAAGTTAAAAAGCCGTCACCGATCACTCTTACAACAAACACTATTTGCCCCTTCCATAACAAACACTTGTCATACCCTAACCCAACACCAAGCCGACAATTGGACAACTACCTACATCCAATACCTCCAAACCGGTAACCCCCCACCTGACACTGACAAAAGTTGGCTAACTAAAGCTGCCAGGTACACAATGATAGGCGATGACCTGTACAAACGAGGATATGGCCAACCACTTCTCAAATGCGTCACTACAGAACAAGCTCAATACATCATTAAAGAATTACATGAAGGCATATGCGACTATCATTCCGGCGCACGCACCATGACTACTAGAATCCTTCGCGCCGGTTACTTCTGACCGACCATGGAGGCCGATTGCCATGCTTTTGTCAAAAGATGTATACCCTGCCAGAAACATGGCAACCTCATCCATAAAAAACAAGAACAACTTCATTCTATACTATCCCCGTGGCCCTTCGGAAAGTGGGGAATGGACATTTTCGGCCCTTTTTCCCGGGAAAAGGCCAAGTAAAATTCCTTATAGTAGTCGTCGACTACTTCACCAAGTGGATAAAAGCCAAACCCTTAGCCACCATTACAGCCCAACAGGTCCAACAATTCGTCTGGAAGGATATTATATGTCGATATGGCGTCCCACATATAATCATCACCGACAATGGCCGACAGTTTATAGACGAAGAACTCATTAAATTCTATATCGGCCTAGGCATCAAACTTGTAACCAGCTCTGTTGAACACCCACAGACCAATGGACAGCCCGAGGCAGCAAACAAGGTTATACTAGTAGAACTACGTAAACGGTTGGACAACGTCAAGGGACGATGGCCAGAAGAATTAGTGGAAGTGCTATGGGCCTATAGGTGTACCCCTCAATCAGCAACAAATGAATCTTCGTTGCGCAGATGCCATCATACCAGTTGAAATTGGCGAACCATCTATGCGCCAAGAACTATACGACCTAGCCCAAAATCATCAAAACATGAGCTCCCACCTCGACCTCCTACCCGAGTTAAGAGAAAAAGCCTAGATACGCAACTTAGCTGCCAAACAGATAGCGACTAGAAAATATAATGCGAGCCTATGCCCAAGATCGTTCGCGAAGGGAGACTTAGTTTGGAGAATGGCCAACAGTGCAAGAAAGAAGGATGGCAAGTGCTCTGCCAATTGGGACGGCCCGTACCGAATACGTGAAGATGCTAGAGGAGGAGCGTATAAGCTTGAACAATTATCAGGGGAAGAGATACCTAGTACATGGAATGTGTCCCATCTCAAGTTTTATTTCAGTTAAAGACATGTATTGTAATACATACTTGTAACCCTAGGTGTACTCTTTTTCCTCACCTGATCTTTTTTCCCTAAGGAGGGTTTTGGCCAGGGAGTTTTTAACAAGGCACCCCAAATCTCATGAATAAAACAAAGGGTTCTTACCCTCACGTCTACTCCTCGCCTTAATGTTAAATTCGCTTTTAGTTCCCCACCATTACCACAAGTAAGCGGCCTTGGTCGAACACTCTTAACTTAATGTTACATTCATTTTTAGTTCCCCACCTTACCATAAGTAAGCGGCCTAGGTCGAACATCCTTAACTTAATGTTACATTCATTTTTAATTCTTCACCCTTACCACAAGGGGCCTGGGTCGAACAACCTTAACTTAATGTTAAATTCGTTTTTAGTTCCCCACCCTTACCACAAGTAAGCGGCCTGGGTCGAACACCCTTAACTTAATGTTACATTCGCTTTTAGTTCCTCACCTTACCACAAGTAAGCGGCCTGGGTCGAACACCCTTAACTTAATGTTAAATTCGTTTTTAGTTCCCCACCCTTACCACAAGTAAGCGGCCTGGGTCGAACACCCTTAACTTAATGTTAAATTCGTTTTTAGTTTCCCACCCTTACCACAAGTAAGCGGCCTGGGTCGAACACCCTTAACTTAATGTTACATTCATTTTTAGTTCCCCACCCTTACCACAAGTAAGCGGCCTGGGTCGAACACCCTTAACTTAATGTTAAATTCGTTTTTAGTTCCCTACCCTTACCACAAGTAAGCGGCCTGGGTCGAACACCCTTAACTTAATGTTAAATTCGTTTTTAGTTTCCCACCCTTACCATAAGTAAGTGGCCTGGGTCGAACACCCTTAACTTAATGTTAATTTTGTTTTTAGTTCCCCACCCTTACCACAAGTAAGTGGCCTGGATCGAACACCCTTAACTTAATGTTACATTCGTTTTTAGTTCCCCAGCACAAGTAAGCGGCTCAGGTCGACTACTCCCATTAACCAAACAAACAACAACAATAACACATATTCAGACAAATAGACATAAAACATAGCGTATAACACATAAAACAACATCACCAAACAAGCGCGTTCCTATCATGAATGCTATCGTCAAACAACCATAACAAATATATCCACAAATATGCATCACATTCAAATGCAATGAAAAATATTGTACGGGTTATTACAAACTTATGATTCATTAGCAATACGAATCATAAAACTATATCCTAAGCCACCTTGTCGCCTTCACCCTCCACGGTCGCCCCCGCATTTGCGTCTTCATCCGCCATGGCCTTCTCTACCTCCTCTTTAGGGCTGCTCTCGGCTTCATCGATGACCTGGCCGCCCACTACATCTTTGTTCACATCAAACCTTGGATCCACCACATCCACCTCCTTGCAGAAGAAGGCTGCCTACCTCACCCGTTTCTGAAACCCATTGTTATGCTCTTGAATGATGCAGCTTTTCAAGTCCTCGAACTCGACTTCTACCCTTTCATGTTTTTCTTTCAATTCATCATAGTCCGCCTCAAGCTCGGCTATCCTCCCTTTAAGCTTCTCCTCTGAGTCCAAGCAACGAACCTTCCAAGTCTCTATCCTTTTTCTCTCCTCCTTCCACTCTTCCCTCTCCTTCTCCCATGCAGCCTTTTCTTCCCTAAACTTGTCAACCTTCCCTTGCAGCTCCTCCAACTTCACACGATTCCCTTCCTTCAGCTCTCTTCGGTACAACAACCCAACTCGGAGACCTAATATTAAAGCCTTGCTGCTAAACTCCACCATCATCTTCACCAGGTGGTCCGGCTCCATACTATCAATGGAGTTAATCAGCGTCTCCGTCATGTTAATTTCAATATCTTTCTTAACGGTCGTCTCCGGCAACTCAATCGGACCGGCCTCTGGCCCTTTAGCGCCACTAGACGGCCCATGCCTTAACAAGGTAACCCTCACCTTCTTAACATTTTTGCCTCTGCTAGGCCTATCCGGCAACTCGGCTTTCCTCTTGGTGTCGCCATGTACATGCACCTCCACCAATGACTCTTGTAAATTTGGGACCTCAGTGTTTCCGGCCGCTTTTGCTTTAATCGCCTTCTCCTCCCTTAGCGCTTTGAAAAGGGTCAAATTCTTCTTCCCAACTTGAGCCATATGTCCTGCATTGAACACACCAAAGTTTGATTAGTTTAACCTAGACACATTGTAACAGTTGAAATCACAACCAGATACCTTCAATATCAATTATCAGATGAACCTAATTATAAACCCTAACTAAGCCCTTAGTGGGTAGTCTATCCGTAAACTTCATCAGCACCTCCACCACCTCTCTATCCGCCGCCGACAACTCATCGATACTCATGTCCTTATAGCGCTAGGGGTTACCCGTCCAACTAAAAGGGAATTTGGTACTCCCATCTGTGTTGAGGAAATGCGACCTCCCTCCTTTCTTCACTACAACTTTGAAAAACTCATCTTTGAAGTGTTTAAACGATTGCATAAATGCGTCCAACCTGCTTATACTCGGCCTCCTCACCAAGGATAGTCATGTTGTCGGTTGTTGGGGCCTCGTGTCGTAAAAGTATAAAAATGCAAGGGGAGACGACTGCAGATACAACGACTAACAAAGGACACAGAAGGTCTACAAGTACGCGTAACTGTTCGGATGCAGTTGAGTAGGCGCTATGTTTAATAGGCGGAGCACACCCATAGCAAAGTCTTCTAGCGGCAACCTAACATGCAGTTGGGAAAAATGGCACATATACATATAAAAAACTTATCGGCAGCTCCTTCTTGCCCATGACAAACGCGCTCAACAGCGCTCACCCGCTCCAACGACACTATATCACGATCCACGCCCCTTGCAATGACAGGAGTACAATTCAGCCATGACTTCAACAACCTGGACCATCGGAACAATGATGATTGGTTTCGAACATCAATGACAACCCAATCGTAACCGGCCCTGGCCGGCCAACGACTTTCTGCTATCTCCTCGGGAGGGTCTTCCCTCACTTCAATTATCGTCTCCATTGGAATTCTCCCCACCACAGCCATTTGGCTAACACTCCCCACCTCAAGACGCCTACCTCCATTCTCTATAGACCGTATACTCCCACTACTTGACAATGAAAACGACACACTATCACTAGTACTAGACATACCTTTTGAGAGTGAAAGATGCCGGCAGATAAAAGAGACTAATTGAACAGTTTTAACGCACGCAGATCTCTGATTTTAGAATTCTTAAAAATAAGCCAACAAAAACAAACTCTCCACGCAATCCGCATTTATAAGAGATGATTTCAAACGACACAACTTTTTCCAGCCAAAAGTCACAACCCATATGAAGCATCACAATGCACACCAAAGGTCACAACCCTAAAACATGATGGCGCAAAACCCCTTCGATTAGACATTTGAAATCTACCACCCCTTCACCTACCCCAAACCTATTCAGATACCAAGCCTTAACATTGCTCCTCATACTTAAAGGCTGGGGGATTGGTGTACCACACCTAGCCGGCCTAGCCAAACACACTTCTCATCCTTTGCCGTTATAGCTATACTAGCAAAGACTAAGGGACTGGTGCACCACACCTGGCCGGCTTAACCCGACTATAGCCATAAAACCCGCCTATATAGCCCCCAAAGATGCAAGTAATCACCATGTATGAATGATTAACAGTACCCGGCCTAAGCCGTTAAAGGGTAACCGGCCTAAGCCGCTAACATAGGATAATTAAGCAAGAACTTGACAAATTCATAGCACTACCCGCAAGGCCCGTAAGGGACCATGATAATCGAACTAAAAGGCCTAGCACAAGACCCAGGCTCCCCTACGGGCCAAACAAGGGCCCAGCCTATGACGTGGCTAAGCATAATTAATAATCTATAAATATGCATGGACCCCAGCAGCTAAAAGTACGCATTCATTACTCCCTTAATTACGAGATTTGACTTTCTGAGAGTTTTTGCTGACTTGAGCATCAGAGTCTCTTCCGTAGGTAACCCCTCTCGGGTCCAAGCCGGTCTACACCGAGATATCCACAGATGACATATACCAGCAGGGAGGAAGCCTACTGAGGAGATTGCGGATTGGGGTAAGGTAACGCTTGTGTCTGACATATCTTATTTGTTCTCCACAGGAACAAATATTAATCTTAAGGTTTAATTACTCGAATGGTACCCACTTTGGTAGTGGTGTGTCAATGTGGTACCCACTTTTAAAAAAATGTCAATTGCATCCCAACTGTTGAAAAGTGCTTCAATTAGGTCCCTTCCAGACGGAGTTGACTAATGTTGTTAACGACGTGCCACATGTTAATATATGGTTTTTTTGATTTTTTTAATTTTTTTTGATTTTTTCTTAATTTTTTTAATTTTTTGAAAAAATAAATAAATAAATAAATATCACGTGTCAGGTCCCTTTGTGTGACACGTGGCATTGTGAGTGTCATGTGTCATTATAATGCCTCGTGTCACTGCCACTATAAGATTAAAACTAATTAAGTATAAATATTTTTACAAAATTAAGTACTAATATTTTTATTGTTTCTCTCAATTTCAGACCAAATTTATTATTTGTATAAATGTTATACTAATATTTTTTATTAAAAACGACTTTTTAACATATTACTTTATTAATTACTTTTTTATTAAGTACTCATGTTTTGTTAATTATTTTTTTTCAAAATAGAACAATATTGTCTCTTACTAATTTTAAACCAAAATTTTTATTTGTATTAATGCTATACTAATTTTTTATTTATTGAAAATGACTTAATAAAATGACTTTTACCACTAAATTTTAATATAAATATCAAATACTTAATTTTTATAAAAATTTTATACTTAATTACTTTTAATTTTATAAAAAATGGATTTTCATTATTAAAAATAATTAGGTCAAAATTGAATCAAATTAGGTACTAAATTTAAACAAAAAGACATATATGGGGACTAAATCAAAATCAACACAATGACATCTGAGAGTGACACTAACACGTGGCATTGCAATGCCACGTGACACTGACAATGTCATGTGTCATTGTTGAGAGTGACACTGACACGTGGCATTTTTTTTTCAAAAAATTTAAAAATACGTTTGAAAAACCACAGACTGACATGTGGCACATCGTTAACGGCGTTAGTCAACTACGTTTGAAAGGGACCTAATTGAAGCACTTTTTCAAAAGGTGGGATGCAATTGACACTTTTTTAAAAGTGGATATTATCCGAGTAATTAAACCTAATCTTAATAAACTCAACAAACAACACAAACACTAGGGGGCCTAGAATTTTAGTTACAACCATAAGACTCAATTTCATCTTATCAGATATATGGATCCATAGTTGAGTATTTCTTATAAAAATATTGGTACAATCATAATTATTTTTTTCTCAAGAATATTAGCCATTTATAGATCCATAAAAGAGATGTATCACTACAAGTAAATCCTCAATTAGAAACCAATTTTAGAAACCTAAAATAGTTAGTCAATATAGTGACCAATTTAGATACCAATTTACAAAATTAAAAATTAATGGTTACTAAAATAGAGACTATTATAAATAAAAATTTATAAATGGTCACTAAATTGGTCACTAATTAATTAGAGACCAATTTAGAAACTAAGTCATTTTGGTAGCTAAAACCTAGGTAACTAATTTTTAGTTACCAATTTCCTTATGTAGCTAAAATCATGGTAGCTAATTTTAAAGACCAATTTAGTTACAAATTATAATTTTTTATTCATAATAGTGACTATTTTAATAACCAATAATTTTTATTTTGTAAATTAGTATCTAAATGGGTTACTATAGTTACTAATCAATTATTGGTAACTAAACTTGGTCATTATTTATAAGTTTTCATATAGTGTATACTCACTATCTAACTTTGGCGATGTCGAGCAGGTATGAAATAGTCCCAAGTTTGGCTTATGAATAACCTAGTTCAGGAAACTATTCTGAACTATCCAGATACTCACCTACTTTGTAAAACTTCCTTAGACCCCACCATGGCCTTTGTCTTTCCTGTAGTGTACCAAACTGTGACTTCCCAAATACAAACACTCTAACATTGGTTTTATCTAACTTATTGAAATCAAATTTAAAATTCCTTCTTAACTGACATACTCTTGGACATATTGAAAGATCATAAAATGTGATGACTATCAAGTTATATCATTCTTGACCAACAATATATATACACCCCCATACACAATGAATATAAAATAGCAATAAAATTTCTATGCACCTTTCTTTTATCCAAGATCACTAAATAAAATAATATTTACTTTTACTTTATTTTTATATTTTTCAAACTATAAAATAATGATAAAACAAAATAAGAATCAAAGCAATAAATTTAAATAATTAACTACATACGGATTAGAATGTTATAAAATAAAATAAATTATAAATTAATATAAGGACTTGTTTCAAAACTGGAGATAAATGAAATGAATAAATATGACCAGTACATAACTGGTGATAAATTACTAAAATAAATAAACAAGACCAATGTATGATTGGAGATAAATAAAATAAAATAAATAAATAAGACCAGTGTAAAACTGAAGATAAATGAAATGAAATGAAGAAATAGGACCAGTACATAACTAGAGATAAAATACTAAAATAAATAAATAGTGCAAAACTAGAGATAAATGAAATTAAATAAATAAATAAGACCAATGCAAAACTGAAGATGAATTAAATTAAATAAATAAACAAGATCAGTGAAAAATTGGAGATAGATGAAATGAAATGAAGAAATAGGACCAATACGTAATTGGAGATAAAATTACTAAAATAAATAAACATGACCAGTGCATAACTCGAGATAAATTAAATAAAAAATAAACAAGACCAGTGCATAATTGGAGATAAGTTAAATAAAATAAATAAGCAGAATCTTAGTGCATAACTAGAGATAAATTAACGAAAATAAATATATAGGACCAGTGCATTACTGGAGATAAATTAAATAATAAACAGGATCATTGTATAGGTAAATTAAATTAAATAAAATAATTAGATAGCACCGGTGCGTAGCTAGATATAGATTAAATAATATAAACATAAATAAATAAAGAGGATATCAATTGAATGGAAGCAAATAAAATAATATATAATTCAAAATAAATAAAAGATAAATATAACACATGAGTTTATAAAGATTAACATAAAAAAAGCTTAACTTCACTCTCATCTTACCTTATTAGTTGGAGGGACACACTAGTAATACTTCTAAAAGACTAAGATCTCTTTCAAATCTTTTGTTCCAACTCTCTCTCTCTCTCTTTCTTTCTTTCTCTTTCTCTCCCTTTTTTCCTTCTTTCTTTCTCACATAACTCACCTTTCCCTTCACTCTTTCTACATTTTCTCTTTCACTCCATCCTTTTATAAGCAAACCATGTGCGCACTTGATTCAAATCATGATAACATTTAATTAATGCAAAGATTCTCTTCATTAATGAAGAGATAAGCCTTATCACTTTGTTTGTTTCTTACGTAACTTATTTTCCTTCTTTGTTTTACACCTTCCTATTAGATTCATACACATTTAGAAGTCAAAGTTTCAAGGAGTCATCACATGTGCATTAAATGAATGTTTATTCCTTTGAATCTCCTTATCTTCTTTCTTCTTTCTTTTATTTTTTCCTTTCTTTGTTTTTCTTTTTCTTATGTACTTATGTTCTCATCTCTTAGATGCTTCTTTATTTCTTTTCTTTTTCTAAATAATGCTTTAATATTATTTCTTTTTTTTCTTATTATTATTATTATCGTTTTACTTAGTTATAATATTTCTTAAAACTACTTGATTTATTGTTGTACAATTTCATTAGAATTTAAAAAATTGAAGTAAACAAACATTGAAAATATTTTTTAATTTTAAATATTTTTTTTACATTTTTTTGAAATATTTTTAAAATTTATCAACTAAGTTTCATTAACATTTTAAAATTTAATAAATATTTGGTTTTCAATGAAATTTTATTTGGTATTCTAATTTGAAATATATACAATTATAATTTCTTTCTAAATATTTGATATTGAAGAAATAAGAATATCCTTATTTTAATATTGAATATTTGAAAATATTTTGTTCCTTTACCGTAATTTTTTATTATTTTACAAAAATTAATTAATTGATATTAAAACAGTAAGAAAGTGGATACAGATGTGGGTACAAGTATATACCTGCTACCTTGTGGAAATGGGGATAAAACAAAACATTTTAACACCCGTTGAGTTCGAGTATGAGGATGAGGATATTGTGTTTTCTCTAGGGATGGGTATGGGATAGTGAAACTTATCCCCACCCGAACCCGTTGCCATCCCACGTATTATTTTTAATTAAAGCATTAAATTCATATTGCATGGTAGATTTCCAATTAGGGTCCAATAAAGCAAGGGTGAGATTTTTGGGAAGAGGTGATATTATAGGGTTAACAATGGAATAGAAAGGTTAAAGAGCTTTATGGGTTTGTAGAGATTGGTCATGCTACAGGTGGCCATGATCATAGGAGGAGGTGCGAGTCGTGAAGGAGGGGTAGGGTTCGGAGGCAAGGCATACTTGTTTGAAGTAGGAGAGGTAGATAGGCTAACTGTGGAGGTTGATTTGATACATGAAGGAGAGGGTAATCTTGCAAGTTGTGAGTGGGTTAGGCAAAGGCTTCAGGTCAGGGTTAGCTTAGGGATGAACAAGTGAGGCATGTATGTCATTAGTGAAACTATCATAAGTAGAGATAGGGAAGGAAGGCATATGGGCAAAATAAAACTATGTTTCATCAAAAATGGCATGCCATGATATTATTATCTTTCTGTGGCACAAATCTAAACATTTATAACCTCTGTGATTAAGGGGATAGTCCTAGAAAACACATGGAGTTGATCGTAGTTGTAGTTTGTTAATGGTAGGAGAGGGGAACAAAGGATAACAAAGACAATCAAAGACTCAAAAATGCGTATAGGAAGGATCATGATGATATAGAAGTTGAGTGGGAGAGGTCCTGGACAAAGTTGAATGTTCCGTTTTGGGTTGAGGGATGATATAGTGAAGAATTATGGTAGCCCGAGCATGGGTTTCAAAAAGTTTAGCCCACATAGCATAATGGTCCTTCTCAATTTCCACCACAAAGGAAATGTTATTCTTTATATTATAGATATTGAGTGATAGGTGAAATTTAGGTTTACCTAAGCAGGACTGTGGTAAAGTGATTAGTGAGGAGCCAAAGGCAAAGTTCTTTGAAGACATGGCATCAAGGGTGGGATACAGGTGTAAAACAAAAAGTGTGTCAGCAGATAGGCTGATAGATGGTGGAGCGTGTTCTGAAAGAGGAGGAGCAATGTGTGAGTTGGAGAACGAAAGGAATGAGGTGCGTAAGCAGGTTGTTGGTGGAGGGAAGGCACAACAATAGTTGGGAGCAACGACAACGCAAGAGAGAGCCTTAAAGCGTGATGTCGTGCAGAAAGCAGAAGGAGCATATGATATCAAATGCAAAGAGGCGAGGTTTGAATCAAAGTGAGACTCGTGATACTATGTAAGAAAGAAAGATGATTTGAATCTATCATCTCATTCATTGGAAATGAGTAAAAATGCCAAGTCGTCTAACTACATTCAACTCTCTAATTTATGCACAACATAATTAGTGGCAAATAATTACTTAATTAGAGGAAATCAATTAGCTTAATTATAAAAGAACGATTCTGATCTTAATTAGAGGAAATCAATTAGATTAATTAGAGGACAATAATTTTTATTATATCACTCTCCATATCAACTACCCCATAAATGTCACATGGCCTTTTAGATCCCAATTTAAGCAAACATAGCCAAAACTACACCTATTAACTTCCAAAATCGATAACATGTTTTAAATTCAACAGATCATACACTCAGTCCATTTCACCAAACACAAAAGCTAGATTATTTTATGTTATAAGACATAAACTATGGATCAATGTAAAAACACCAAAAGATGGGAGTCTAATAGTGAAAGAACGAAATATTCTTAATAACAACAACAAGCTTCCCAACACGCAATGCCTTGGCCTCAAACTTAATTAGGGATGTCAAAAAAATCCGTACCTGCGGGTATCCGCAGATAAAATCCGCAACGGGTAGAAAATGGATATTAAAAATGGATACCCGCTACCCGTGGGTATGGGTATTTTTGATACCCGCATGTTAACGGGGCGAGTACGGGTATTATAGTATCCGTACCCGTGGATACCCGTACCCGCTAAAT
>Ga0214542_1007342_pt1 | contig 19222 bp, 10 predicted proteins | sample CNSS1metaG_FD_160096 | JGI IMG/M metagenome (GOLD analysis project Ga0214542, IMG submission 160096) | Root nodule microbial communities from cowpea collected in UCLA plant growth center, Los Angeles, California, USA - CNSS1 | ecosystem: Host-associated > Plants > Roots > Nodule | place: USA...
TATACAAAAACATAATATGCTAAAAAGTTATTTTTAATAAAAATATATTAGTATAATATTTATACAAATAATATATTTGGTCTTGAATTCGACAGAAACAATATTGTTTTACTTTAAAAAAAAAAAGTAGATGATTATATTGTTCTATTAGTATAACATTTTTTGTACAACTAAATTTCAATATAAATATCATAGTACTTAATATTGTAAAAATATTTATGCTTAATTACTTTTAATCTTATAAAAAATTGACTTAAAAAATCTTCTTCAATTATTTAAAAACATTGGGATAAAATTGAATTAAAGGCACAAAAGTGGGGACTAAATTGAAACAATCAGGTACATATAGGTACTAAATTAGAATCAGTACAATGACAGTTGTCACACGTGGCATTATCTTGCCACTTGGCACTGACATTGCCACATGTCAAAACATGGACTTGACACGTGGCAACAAAATTTTTTTACAAAAAAAATTTAAAAAATTTTAAAAAAAATTTTAAAAAAAATTTTAAAAAAAATTTAAAAAAAATTAAAAAAAAATTAAAAAATAAAAATAAAAAAACGTGAAAGTGACACGTGGCTTGCCGTTAACGGCGTTAATTATTTTTTTCTGAAAGGGACCTGATTGATGCACTTTTTCAAAAGTGAGAACGCAATTGACATTTTTTTTTCGACAAGTACCAAATTGGTACACTCTTATCAAAGTGAGTATCATACGAGTAATTAAACCTTTATAAAATTAATATATGCATCAATAATAGTCGACGATATAACACTTTATCATTGCTTGTCATGTCATATTCTCGTCTTATATATCAGATCTTATATGGTGCTCTAAGCTTCTAAAGGAATCTGATGATTGTGTATATATACTTTTTGAATGAACCAGGAAAGAAGTACATGAAAGAAAAAAAACATACAGTGATGAATACTGCGATAAAAATAAATAAATAAATAAATATTAATAACTCAAAATTGAATTTTTTTATCTTGAATAAGACTTTTCAGTAGAAAATTAGGAAATGGAATATCCTATATCTTTCTATTTTATGATTAAAGAAGTAGAATGATATTCTATACGTATCTTTCCCAGATGCATTTTATTACCTCTAATTATGTAAACTTATAAATAAAATTACTTAATATTATGCAATCAATTGCCTAATGAAAACACATTAACATTGTACGTGCTACACGGTGTTAGAAATATAGAACAAACCTGTTAATGTTGTTTTAGAAAACCAAAAAAAAAAAAAAAGAGAGAAGATTTTTACTATATAAGGTTAAGATTGAAAGTCGTGTCAATGTCTTATGTGATTGGACTCATGTTTTATTGGTATTGTATCTTTTCATTGAATCTCCTCCTTCCATATACATAACAAGTGGTATTAGAGTCGATGAGTAATCATGGTGACCGACTAAGATGAGTACAATGTTCTTGTATCGAAAATCTTCATGACAATAATTTTAGGTAAGTGTGTCCCGTTAAAAAGAATGACTTCCACTGGAGGACGAGTGTACTAATGTGATGAAAGAGACTCATCTTGAGGGAAAGATGGTTAGAATAATTCAAGTGTGAGTCTAAGTTGGTAAAAATGAGAAAATAGAACATTATATAAAAATAAAGACTCATCAACTTATTGTCGGTACCTTATTTTAAACTCATATCTCATTGATGTTGGAACTTCATAGTTAACCTCCTCTTCTTCGAAAGAACCAAAATATAACAGTGTCAATAAAAGAAGTTAAAACGTTTCGATTTGCGATTGGAGCGACAGATAGAAATAGACAAGACGCTGAAATATTCGGATATAATGCAGTAGTCGATGGATGTATATTCAGAAATACATGCAGAATTTCTACAAACTCTTCATTAGAATGCACAATAGTCAAACTCCTTATAAATGGTTTACAAAACCCTTTTCCTTTCTGTAAACCATACGAGAGATTGAAAAGAGAGGCAAAATTCTTAAAAGGAAAAAGGAAAATGAAATAAAGTAATGGAATCTGACACTCCCATGCCCTCATGTTTCTCGATATTTTCCATCACGTCTAAAGTAGGCTTGTGACAGTGTTTTCTCCATCAGACATAGAAGGACAAAGCAATTATAAGCTGAATGACTAAACGTAAAACCAATAGTAGTGATAAGAAAGAAACGAGTGAATATGTACACACTGTGATTTAACTATATTCCTTCTCTTCACGTGCTTTCTTCAACAAAGGTTCCTAGTTTGCCTCATCTCAAGTGATAACCACAATCATTTAACATAATTCAACCTTCAGAACAATACACTTAAGAAAATAAATTGAATGTCTGTCGTTACATAAACTCTTGCATGTACTTTCAGGAAAATGAAATATATATATATATATATATATATATATATATATATATATGTGCTTCCAAATAAAACTTATGTTAAGCTTGATTCCATTAAAGATTTTAAATTGAAGGTTATGTTTTATCTTTTACGTGGATAACTCATTTTAGAAATGATGAATTTTTTAAACAAAAAATTCCAACAGTTGTAATAATTTAAAAAATAAAAATAAAGATACAAGTCTTAAATCATGTAATTAGAGATGTATAAAAAGAAATATCCACGAACTTATTATTAAAATTTGTAGGTTGGAGGTAATATAGAATCTTCTTATTAATCGAATCCAAATTTGTTTAATTGTGTATAGCTTAAGAGATACAACATATCAATTTTTTTTTTTCATCTTGAAAAAACATTGCCACCGTTTTTCTCTTTTCTTCTTTCTTGCTATAACAGAGGAGTGATTGCTGGTTTCATCTGAGTTTATCAGCAATGATTTTATGCAAGACAATAGAGCTGGGTTGAGGTGTAATTGTTAAGGTCATGAATCATGATCTAGATAAGCTTCATATGCTTATATCTATATATAGTGGCATGTATATATGTGTAGAATCCGAGGTTCTCAGAGTGCCGTTTTCAGGTTATCATTAACAATTTAAAATTATATATATATATATATATATATATATATATAGTTTAAACATATTTGCTATGCTTGATGAGATATAAAGACTATATTTAGTGTGGTGGAGCATGCGATATTAATATATGCAAAGCTCTAAATTTTGTAAATTGTCTTGATAGAAAGTATGAATATTATGTGTATGGATTTGGGTAGCCCTTTTGTAGGTTGCAAATTTGAGAGAAACCAATAAGAAGAGACAATATATATAAATGATGCATTTTTTTGAGAGGGTAAAGACTCTATGGGAATCTATGATACACCGACATTTTAACTTGGGTAACGTATCTGTATCCGATATTTTAGGATATTTTATCGATACTTATAAATAAAGTATTTAATTTATAAAATTGTAGTACACTATAACAAATATTTTGAACAATGACCAATTTAATTTAAAAACTAAAAATTATTAACAACTAAAATAGTTTCAAAAAATTATAATTAGTCTCTAAATTGATAATTATAATAGTTTCTATTATGATCATTGGTTTATAAATTGGTCATCAATATTAACTACCAAGATTTTGACTACCAGAATAAGTGATTTATAAATTGATCACTAATATTAGCAACCAAATTTTGGCTACCAAAGTATTTGATCTTTATATTGTTCTTCAATTAGAAAATTGGTCTCTAACATATTGGTAACTAAAATTGGTTATTATTTAAGAAATTTCTTGTAATGGTACTTTATGATAACAATAATTTATATTTTTTATGTTAACAACTTTAGTACATCTAGTTTTATTTTGGATTCACACAATAACGATCATATATTTATTATGTTTTTAAGAATCATTGTTCACTTCTTGATATTCATATATCACATATCAATCATGTATCATATCCTATTATTTTAAAAATAAACGTATCGACATATCGGATGCGTATTATATCCAATTCAAGTATCGTATCCGTGCATCATAGATGGGAACAAAAAAACTAAGAGCCTTGCTATATTGTAATGAAAGAGTACCATAGTTAAGAAATGAATATTTGTCATATTGTGTTGGATTTTTTTTCTACCGAGTACAACCAAAGAGTGTCATACTATATTATATTTTTCTTTTTTATGTTGTTGATCTTGTTTTATACGGGTTGGATTAACTTAATTGTCTTCATTAATATATTTGTTTTTGTTGATAAAAAAAATTATTTCTATAATTTTCTTTCAATAATGTATTCATGAATGAAACCATCATTTATATACATTTTCTTTCAATCATGTATTCATAAACCATCATTTCCTAAACCCCTTGCCAATATTAGAAGCATCGGTGGAATGATATAATGCTATTTATGATATTTTTTCAATAAATGTGTACATTTTTTATTCATCTTATATATAACTTAAGGTAAAGAAAACTATATATAAACACTTAAAATAAAAATTATACTTAAACATATTTTAAATCTACATAAAATTGTAAGTTTCTAATTTTAATTCTTATTTTTTTCATTCTTGTAAACCTTACAAATATTTTTTAATACTTATAGAATAGTTAAATTTTAATTTTAATAATTTATCTTTTTTATATAAAGTTAATTCTAAGATGATGAGTTACCTTTAACTTTAAAATCTAAAAAATGTGTTTTTTAATATCATATGTTAACATTATATCATAATATTAATATTCAAATTCGCCACTTTTAAACAAAGGTTTAATTTTTTTTATTTAATATATAAATAGTAAATTAGCATCATTAAATACAAAAATTTAAATTTTAAAGAAATAAAAAACAGATATTTTATAGTACCTAAACACTTTACTTATACCTAAAAATTATCATACCACACTGATTTTGTACTGTGAAGAGAATAAGATCCGTTGAAAAAATGAACAAGCATGCAGTACCTAAACTAAACCCGGGTCCCCTACGTATCTGTGACAACTCACAAGTCTGGCCACACATGAGTAACCGAGCATCAACATTAACATTAGAATCAACACTTTGTGTGTGTTGAATAGAAATTAAGTTCGTGGAGTTTTATGTCGAAGGACTTGGAAGAGTTGGACACATAACAAATGATTTCTTAGGTGTATCGCAAACGACATTGGTAAGTCATTATCATTTGCTACATGCACATTTTTCAAGTGACAATGCTTGAAGAAAGTAGTGAAAATCTTTATAAGTAGATTCAGTGGATCATTTTGAGAGGTTATTGTTTCAGTTTTGTGGTGCAACCCGTGTAGATTGTGTACTTGTATTTGTCCTAATGGCAACGACTGTGATAAATAGTGTCAGCCTTTACTAATAAAAACTAACACAGGAATGCTATTTTCAACGGACGCATCAAGTTGCGTGTTGTGATAAAATAGTTATTAACACAATATTTTGATCGAGATGATACTAGATCATAGGACATTGTGAACAAACAACCAATGGTTTTTCACCACATATATATAAGGATCTCGAATGAGTTGGATGGTTGGGAGTGAACCCAATCCAATCACAGTAAACTTTCCTAATTTCAGTTCACACACCAGTACATCACTTGCTTCTTTTAGCTAAGGAAGTGTAGAAATGGTTGACACTTTCAGTGAAGAGAGTAGATTTCATATAAGAGAGTTTGATGAAGATAGAGATGTTAAGGTGGTGGGGAAGCTCGAGAGGAAGTGTGAGATTGGAACTAAAAAGGGGGTCTCCATTTTCACCAACATGATGGGTGACCCTTTATCTAGGATTAGGTTCTATCCCCTTCATGTTATGTTGGTGGGTAGCTAATACCCTATCTATATCTTTTTCCCCTTTACACGATTATCTCTCCAAATCCAAACTTGAAAACTTGGGTTCAATTAGTTAATTATGAATATGTTATCTGTTTCAAACACATGCATATACTATACCACATTATGCAGCAGATGGGTGTACTAATGGTATATGTGTTTCCTAAGGTGGCTGAGCTGCTTGAAAGCAAGGAGCTTGTGGGTGTGGTTCGAGGGTGCATTAAGAGTATGCAAACTCCTTCTGAATCATTGCTGAAGATTGGTTGCATACTAGGCCTTAGGGTCTCTCCTTCACACAGGTACTTGATTAATGCTACCATATAATGTACTCAATCTGTTTGATTTACATATGATCAGGATGTAAAACTTTGAACTTGGTATATGAAAAATCAGATTGCAATATGGTGAGTGTTGCACTGAATAATAATACATGATCTATGCAGGAGAAAGGGGATTGGACTGAAACTTGTCACCTCAGTTGAAGAATGGATGCTGAGAAATGGGGTTGAATATGCATTCCTGGCCACCGAAAAGAACAACGATGCCTCTAGAAACCTATTTACCAACAAATGCAAATTTGTGAGTCTCAGCTCACTTTTCATATTTGTGCATCCAATTAGTTTCCCTGCAAAGCACCTTTCCAAGGATATAGAAATCGAGAAGGTAAACATAGACCAGGCAATTTCCTTATACAGAAGAACCCTGATGGCGAAAGAGCTTTACCCATTAGACATGGATAGTATTTTGAAGGAGAATCTCAGCTTGGGCACCTGGGTGAGTTATTACAAAGAGGGAGGGTTACTCAACTTGCAGAGAAAGGAAGACATGATTACCAATGAAATCACAAGCTCGTGGATCATCTTTAGCATATGGAATACTTGTGAGGCTTACAAGCTTCAACTTAAAAAGTCTCAGCCACTTAGGTTTCTTTACACAACTTTAAATCATGCAAGAGACAAAATTTTCCCTTGTCTGAGAATGTCGGTGAGTGACTCACTGTGCAGGCCCTTTGGGTTTCTCTTCCTCTATGGGCTCCACGGAGAGGGAGAGAACCTTGGGGAGCTAATGGAATCCATATGGAGGTTCACATCAAGGATGGGAGAAAGTTTGAAGGACTGCAGAGTGGTTATAACGGAGCTAGGGTTTGGTGATCCACTTGTAAACCATGTCCCTCAAACAGCTTCTATGTCGTGTATCGATGATATTTGGTACACGAAAAGAATTTCAAGCCACAATGACGAAAAGGATGATGAATTGCTGATTAAGAGACAAATCGGGAATGTGTTTGTTGACCCTAGAGATTTTTAGGTCAATAACTTTTCGCGGCTACTTTTGTTGTTGATGCATCTGAGATTGTTTCTAGCATCATGATCTCAGCATATTGAGAATTATGTATACCATTGACTTCAAATTATCTCTTAGTTGAAGGACTACATTTATGATTAACATCAATTCATCATGTCACCCTTTTTTTCTTTTTTCTCTTTACTTTTCGGTCTTTTCTTTCTCCAACCCAGAGACGAATCATTGATGCAATAGTTTTATATCTCAAAAGATGGATTAAATTGTTGTTTATCATTTGTTGGTTGAACATAAAAGAAAAATTGAAAATACCTTCATGTTTTTCTTGGAATTCATGATGCAAAATCTCAAACAGACTACACTTCCAGAATGATCGCGGTTTATAGCTGAACTTAAAGATACCCAGATCCCTGCTTCAAATAACAGTTTTATTTTATTTTTTCAAAGTTATAACATACTTTCCAATAGATTATAGTTGAAGATTCGACCTTTTTCTTATCACGTTAATGTGTGTGTGATACTGTTTAATACTATTCAACACCATTACCCTCATATGGAATCATGGGGTTACCTGAAAAGGTAAGAGTGGTGCGATTTGCTTATCAATCTTTGGTGACCCTAGGAATTCAAATCAGTGTACAGATGCAACAGTACAGATGCAACAGTTCAAGGTATAGAAGATCGACAGAGAGAAGAGAATTATTTGCATGAGGAAAAGTATAAAGCATATTTTGGGTGGATTTAAGTGGTAGTGGGAAAGATCGGAATGATTAATATAGATATACCAAACTATCTAAGGGATATATAATATCAAAGGAATCAAAAAGTGTAAAGAAAATAAGATAAGAATAATTAAGATGTATAAATATAATTCCTCTCTAGTGCTCATATATACTATTTTCGTATATAATTGTACATTGGTTGTAGAGTTTAGAAGAGATAAATTATATAAAACTATAAGTATTTTTTGTACCATTAATTAATTAGAAATACTTTGTAATAAGATTATTATATAATTAATAAACTTTATGATAATAAGTACAAAAATTAATGCATTTATAGTAAAATTAACTATAAATATATACAAACATAAATCTGTGCATTAGCTCATAAATGTCCTTTTTTCTTAAGATAATATCATATTAATTATTAATTAAATTAATGTATCTGCACCCAAAAATCAAAATTCTTGATATTTTTATTTTATAGAAAAAAATAATCACGTTAGTTTATATTATAATCATTCATAGTCAATATAACGAATCAATTTTAGTTTAAAAAGGGTGCATAATGAGTTTTAGGGGCTGTATAAAAAATACAAAAAGACCAGAGCCAATCGTCACCAAACCAACCCTTTGTAGATTTCTTGGGCCATGAGTGGTATGTTAGTCCGACAAACTGTTCCCGCCAAAAAGTGGAAGACCTATTTACAAAAGGGGCATTTTCAATTGAAAACCGCGCCAAGTGACCTATCGTCACCACTTTCTGCATATGAAAACTCAATAACTCGGGAATGGAGTATCGCGATCATCATTGTTTCAGCAGAAAGTTAGATTCCGCCATGGATGTAGATTGTTGCCAAGAAGATGAAGACAAGGAAGAGGAAGAACTTGATCCATTTCTAAAATTCGTGGAACACGCAAGATCTGAACTGTTATCACTAGAAGGCGATGCAAATGGAGACGATGACGGTTCTGCTGGACTTGGATGGAGTTGGATCGTGTCTCGTATTCTGAAGACTTGCATTGCTTATTCAAGTGGCGTCACTCCCGCGATCTTGCTCTCTGAACTCTCTCAGGTACATAAACTTCTCTCTTCCATTTCTTCTCTGTTTGAATGTGATTTCCTCAGTGCACATGGACTACGGAATTTGTAATCGGTTACATCCTTTTCTTTTGGAATTAGATAGGTTATGTAGCAATTACTGTTCCCTATGAGAATTTGGCTGTTACATTTGCGCGGTGTTGAGTTTAGTTAGGTTTTTTTTGCTGTCTTTTTCTACTTTTCTTATTGTTGGTCTATTTTGAAGGCGTGGAGTGAGCAACGCAGGGTTGGGGCTCCTAAGAAGCAGCTCGAAGTAATCAACCAACTCAAGAAGAATCATCGGAGGACTAAGCTTCCGAACACAGTTACAATTGATTCCATATTCGAAAAGAACTTCCTGTCCTTGAACAGTGTTCTAGAAGCTGTTATCGTTGATGCATTTGTGCTCCCAGGTACTTTGGAATTAAAACATTTTTTGTCATGTGAATATTTTAATGACGGTAATGAACGAATGTGAAGATTTATGTTCTTGCAGTCTGAGTCACGAACTCAGAGTGATCAAGAACAAAGTTGACCTGATGTGCATGAACTTACATTGTTTCCAAGGAATTCTTAGCGCGATGTACACGTTTCCATGATAGGATATGTTCTTCCTAATGATAATTTTAGACAACAAAACTAGCTAGTTTTTAATGAAAATAACTCGAGAAAGAGAGGAAAAACGTGGGAGAGAACTCTGCAAACACATTCTCTAATTTAAATATTTATAATAATAAAGAATGTTCCTAAATCCAAGTCAGGTTAAGGATACCAAATTTAAATGACCAAGTCAAGAAGTCCAAATCTAAGAATAATCTTAGTTTTTAATGAATTCTAAATATTAATTTAAAATATATTTGTGGATAATTAAATAAAAGTGTTAACCTTTTGAAATACTAATAAAACATACAAAAAACTTTACCATTTGCTTAATTAAAGTATTGTTTGAATGAACTTAATTCGTTAAACATTTACAAATAGGCATCGGTTTTGTTATTTTACCACACTTTAACTGCAGTGAAAGTTATTTGGTTAAGGTGTTTTGGAGAAGTAAGTCAAATAGAACCCACTTAGTTGTTATGTTCAAAATTTGATATCTGATAGAGCCCACAATCATCCATTGATTCTTGTATGTGTTAATTTTTGTTTTGTAATGATTGATGCTTGCCATCTGCAGGCACAAACATTCACATGCTTATATTAGGGGATTATTGGAGCTCCAATACCATAGATCTCTACCTACACCGCAGGTAATTGAATTTAACGAATAAAGGTCTGACTCAATTTTGTAATTTGATGCATTGTTAATAAAAAATTTACCGCTATGCCTGCACTGACAGCTGGCTTTTCTTCTTCGTTCACTTTACATGGCTTGTTTCTCTTGCTACTGAAAGATATGGAAACCTGAAAGTACTTAAAACTTTGGTACCTTTTTGTTTTTTTTTTTTACTTAAGTGAATCGTTTCTTCAACTTGTTAGACAATCTGACGGTAATGATGTTTAAGAAGATAGTCGGTCTTTTACTGTTGGCTCATTCAATTGTTTATCGCTTTAAAAGCTCTTAAAGTTTCCAACGACTTACATTTTTTAAATATTTGCACGAAATGCAAGTAGTGAGTATGGATTTAGCTCCTCTTTTCCGTTTGAAATATGTAGCAATATGTAGCAAGCTATGATACATTAATACTTTAATTTGGATCATGTATCCATGTTTGATATTTTAATATTTTTGTGATGATAATAATTTATAAATTTGTTATGTTGATAACTTTAATACATATGATTTTAATTTGGATTTATACAATAAAAATCATATATTTATAACATTTTTAAAAATTATTGTATATTTTTCAATATACATATATCATATGTCGTATTTTATTATTTTCAAAATAAATTTGTCGACATATTAGATACGTGTGATATCCGATATAAGTATTGTATTTGTGCTATATAAGTATTGTATTTGTGCATCATAGCTACTAAGTAATTTGAAATCAAAACCTTGGCATGTTTATTTGCAATTTCATTTAATATTGTGTCATATTTTTTCCAACAGATTCTATGACCTGGCAGGCATGCAAAACGGAATTCTGAAGCGAGGGAGGGAGATTTTTCTCACTGGTTGCTACCTCCGAACTGCCACTGGAGGTTCTGGACGTGCACGTCTTTTGCCAACAGAGTATCTTGTGATTCTATTGGATGAGGTAACGTTCAAAGTTTGTCCCAATACGAATTTGTGGTAATTTTCTTGGATCATTGTTGTTGCATATGCAAGTAGTTCGAGTTTGGAACACATCATGTGCTTCTGTAGACTAGTTCTTCCTTTTCGGTGTTTCTGCTACACCTAAAAGATAAGATTCATGTCAAGTTTTCGTGATGGTAACTCTTTCATTTTCTTCAAAACCATAGAATCAGGATGATGATGCAATGCTACTAGGAGCTCAGTTTTGTTCAGACTCTTTCTCTTCAATTTCTCTTGATGCAGTGAACGGAGGGGCTTCGTATTCCCTTTATGCCCGGTAAACTACATGCAGTTATTGATGTGTTTATCCAAAAAAAGTGGTGTTATCTTTTCACATTTTGCGATGATAAAATGCCATGCTTGATTTTACTTTTTGTGCAAAGATGCAGGTGCAGGTTAAAGTTTCAAAGTGTGTACTAGTCCATTAATATTTTCTTATATTGATTTATAGGATTGAAAAGATCGAATCTTCGGAAGTTCAAGGGAAGTTTGGAATCTTACAAAGAAAACAGATTACTCTTGTTGACGGTGATGGTGTTGTAATAGAGTTTTTCTTGTGGGGTGAGCAGATTCTCCTGGCCAACCTTTTCAGGTGAATTCTTGCGGTGATCAGACTTCTGAAGCTGAATAATTCTTTTCATGTTTGTGTGACATTCATTTTTTGGGGATTATACAGAGTGGGAAGCATGCTTGCCCTGGACAAACCATATGTTGCCAGTTCAGAGGACTGTGATGTCGAGACAAGTGAAGGGTTTTGTCTCGAATACGGAAGTGAAACACAGTTATATTTGGTGCCTTATATTCAACATGAAGAACAGGTGATTTGTGGATTTCTTATTGACATAACTATTGTAGTTGTCAAATGGAGAGAATATTAACAGCTGTGCCAATTAGGTGTGCGTAACATTGACTCCAAATCGACGTCACGGTTCACGGCCCTTGGGTTCTTGTAATCCCAGTCAGGATCTCAAGGTTTCTCAAGTTAGCTTACCCCGTGATTCTCAGGGGACCATTGATTTCAGTAATTATCCTTTTAGGGTGAGTTCTTTCTCTACCTCCCCTCTAAAGAAAATTAAAGGATAGTTTTTCCTTATTTTCTATTTGTTCTTAATCTGAATAGCTCTCTCACTAGTTATTTTACTTTATTCATGTAAGATATTTATTTATTATATTGTCAGCCTGCCAATAACCGGTGTTTGATTTTATTATTGGCTTTAGTTTAGCAACACAATTCTGATACCCTGCGTGAAATTTGTGTTGCCCGATAAATTATGTAGGTCTCTATTGATTCAGTATTCAGTGGAATGTATATAAAATTTGCCCTGTGTGGGCCAATAATACAAAAGGATGCAATGGAAAAATGTTTTATTCACTGTTCTCTTTTATATTTAATATTTACACACTATCTTATGTGCACTGCTTCCAAAGGTGTGCTTGTGTATCTTATGGTTGATTACCTAACTTTGTTACCTGTGTGAAGTTTTGCAGTCATTTGTGGTCGACCTTCGTGACAAGATGACGGGTATCAGTCTCTATGGTGTTATTACAGATATTATCAAAGAAGAAAATATCAAAGAAACTGTTTTCTCTTTAAGAATCGCGGATGCTAGCGGAGAAATTTGGACAAAGCTTCATTTTGCGAGATTTTGGTATTAAACAGTATAAGGAAACCGGTTAACATGTTTCTTTGCAGTTGTAAATATTCTTTTCTTAGTGCTCTGCGTCCTCATTCTTATAATATATACCGCAGGTCCTTAGGAAGAGTGAGTCTCGGTCACACTGTATTCATATCTGGCTTGACATGCTCAATGTCGAAACAAACATGGTGAGCGCATCCAAGTTCAAAGTTAACATTAAAAACTGATGCACATGGCCAGTCACCACATGAGAAAGACAATTGTGAAAATTGACAGAAAAAAATGAAAGTCTTTGAATACTTCAAATTGTTGCATAGTCCCCCTTTCCATCATATCGCCTGCTCTACCTATTTTATCTGCCTGTATTGATCCCTTTTCGTGGCTAATATATCCGCAATACAATTGAATGTTTCATTGTCAGTTTGGAAGTATTATGGTTTGAGAAAGGTATTGGAGCTTCTTTCATCAATCTCAGTTGCTTACCAGCATTGATCTACTCATCTTGCCTTCATAAGCTATCGCGACTCTCTGATATTTCTGACCAGACTAGCTACGCACAAGTAAGAATAACGTATCAGTATGTATTATTTGAATGTCTACTTGACTTTTTTCTTTTATGTTTCAAATTACGGCGTCTTCTTGTCACTAGTGTCTTCTGTTTACAATTTTCTGACTAATCATTAATTATAGCTGATGCAACATGATACTATATACAGAAAATATTTTTATTTACTAATATAAGACATCTGGCAACAACCTTAGCTACTTTTTTTATTGTTTGAACTCTATATTCTCTGTTACTTTGCTGCATGCAAGTGCTCAACCCTAATGAGTTAAACACGAGAGGTTATTGACATGTTCCTCGAGTGTTCGTAGTTGGATGGTCTTCACGAATTATTGTTCTCTAAAAAAGTATAGATCCAGACATTTAAAATAATAGGATTACATAAATAACATATCGCTTTATTATTATACGTCAAAAAATTGAGCTCTTGAATACAGTTCCGAAACTTTCCATGCCTATCCTTTTTACAGTATCTCCGTTATTTTATTGTTTATTTACAAATTCTGATAATTTTCCTTATTATTGTTGAAGGTATGTCGAGTCTCGCTTGATCCAATTCGGTATTATTACGTCAATACACGATTTTCACATTCTCTATGTGGTCATTTTGTGAACAAGATGCCTGATGGGTCGGTGAAATGCTGCTTTTGTCATACAATTTCTGATGCTACGCTAGTACGCACTTTTCATCTGAAAATTACTCTTGTGGATGAGGGTACGAAAGTTTTGGCATGGTGTACAGGTCAAACTGCTATGGATTTGTTGCAGATAGCTCCTGAGGAGTTTTATGAACTTCCCGAGGTAACATCTTAAACATGATATCCCTTTCCCATTGCAAGCAAAATTGAGTTTAGATAATATAAGAAATCGCGAATTGTGAGCTTGAGCAATGCTATAACTAATATCACTTCTATTCAAAAAAATTTGGTTCTCAAAGAACACATTATTTTTTATTTCAGGAAGAGCAATTAATGTATCCTTCGTCGTTAGAAAATGAGAGGTTTATGGTTGCATTGGTAAAGTGTAAGCGAGATGGTTGTTTGATAGATGGCCTCTCGCCAGACGATTCAGTTTCGTGGGAAATCACTCGTGCATATAAGTGTGAATAATTGTTGAATTCAGAGTTGTAGTGGCACTGGGATTGCAATGAAATTGGAGTCGTCCTTGCACTATCATATAATGGAAGCCTGGAAGGTATTTCGTGAAGAACCCACCTCATGCATCCTGTCTAAAGGAAAGTCTAATGATCTATTGTTCAGCCCGAGTATTGCTGTATATTTTGAGTGAATGTTTCAAAAGATTAATATTACATTTATTAATTAATTAAAAATTTGATTAAGTGATTATTTAAATAAAATATTTGCTTTCGACTTATTCTCATACCATTCTTTCATTATAGAAGTTTGAAGAATTGAGTTATAACTCCCCCGTCATTCTCATTCTCTTTTCCTTTGTGACTTTTTTTACTTTAATTTTGTTCCAAAATTTTATTGGGGGAGTGATATATTTTGAAGAAATTGCGTATTGCTGGATAAAGATCTTTTAAAGCACTGATTAAGGGGCCACCAGGTTAATTGTTTGCGATTATAGATAACATCATGGACTAGATTTTATTTTAAATCCATGCACGTCAGAATTATGAATGGATAAAGTATTGTACTAATTTTATTTGGAACGATCATACACTTGTAATTTTAAAATTTGGGTAGGATTGTTAGCAATTTAGATGTAGTTTCTGTTTTGTGATTAAATAGAGTGCAGTTTTCTGTTCAATAATAGGTCAGTTGACCTATTATTTAGGGATATGATGCCAAAATTTAGCCTATGATTTTAGAAATCCACCCATGATTTTATGCCTCAAATTAGTGGGTCTCGAGTTTTTTTTTGGTTGTATGACTATAAGGCCAAATGTTTGCAGTTTGAATTGAATAGAGAAATTTTACCTGTGTTTACAATTAGAGGTTTGATCCAGAATCTTATTGAGTGAGAGAAATAGTTGTGCGTGATAGTACCGGCGTGAGTGAGAAAAAGAGTTGTGTGTTATCACCAACAGTTCTTCTAAAAGAGGAACATGATAGAAACGAGCATCAACAAATATGTCCAGACTAATCCTTAGATTTGATGGACATTATGATCATCGGTAAAAACTAAAGGAGAATTTCTTTGATTTAAGAAGTATTGGCAGTTGATAGAGCATGAGATTTCAGTTGTTACAAATAAAACAACTCCATCAGACACCAATTCAAGGTCATGGAAGATCAACAACTGAAAGAGTTGTAGATAAAGGACTATATATCAAGCCATTGATCTTGAAATTTTAGATACTATCCTCAATGATGATTCGTCAAAGACATTTGAGATTTTATGAAGTAAAAATTTCAAGGTTCATTTCAGGTGAAAAAAGTACTCTTCAAATTCTTTCACGAAATTTTAAAAGTATGGAAAGTATGTCTAAAGTCGAAGTATTATTAGTTCAATTTTTTTTTCTTTGATTTCACTTAAATAATACGTTTTAATATTTATTAGTCTATTTAAAAGAAAGATTTTATTATTAGTGTATTTCATTAAAATTTAAAAAAAAGGAAGTAAATTAACATTTGAAATATACTGAATATTTGTTTTATTTTCTTTTTATATTTATAATTTTAAAATGTATTTTTTTAACTTTGTCAACCTTATTTTGCAAAATTAATAAATATTTTGATTATCATCAAATTTTATTTGTGTAATTGTATAATATTTTATTTTGTGCAATTTTTTTATTTTCATCTAGTTATTATTTGATATTTTGATTTGAAATTTATGTAATTATAAATTCTTTTTAAATATTTGATAACAAAGAAATGAGGATATTTTATTTTAATTTTAAATAATTAATAATATCATTTTTTTAATGTTTCTTTTTTTGTAAAAATGATTTTATTGATATTGAGAGGATAATAAAACGAGTATGATAAGTATGGATGTATCTTATTCTAACAAGAATGGAGATGAAAAAAAAAATTATACCTACTAAAAAGGAAGGAGGATAGATTTTTTTTGGGAAGTAGGATAGAACCGTGTAACCCGTCTTCCATACTACCATCCCTAGTACACTGGTGTGGTGCAGAAGTGGTGGAAGGTGCTTAAGTCTTTTCCTATTATTATGAAAGTACACTTAATAATTTTGAGGATGCAAGAAACAATAGTCCCACCTATTTGACTTAAGATTGGATTGTGTACCTTCAGGGTTGAGGCTAGGCTAATCTTCATCCCGTAGTTCATTCAATTGTCGAGCTCAAAACTAGAGAACTATCTAGACTAAAATCACACTACGGACAGTTTCTTCCTACACCATATAAATAAATTTTCTATTTTACCATTTTTGGTTTGTATGATTAGAAAGTTCAGATTATGTAATTTGAAAACATTTTGAATTGCGCAATAAGAAAGTCTTTTTTCAAGGAAAAAAATGGTTTTCATGTTACACCATCCAAAAGTTATTTTTTACTTTTGAATGTAATCAAAAAGTCAAAAAATGACTTCCGAATTATATAATCTAAAAAAGAACAAAATGTGAAAAAGAAAAAAAATAGATGCAAGGGTATGGAGGTGCACGAAAAAACTGCCCACACTCCGTTATCTCCTAGAGTTCAGATAACCCAGCTAAATATTCTGTTTAATCTCCATTAACATTTGAAAAGAAAGACAAAAAAACATGCTTAAATGGGCATATGATCAGGGGTAATTTTTAAACGACTGCAGAGAAATTTTTCTTTGATACAAAGAGAGAAAGATAAGTTTGATTTGGATGGCAGGAGCATTTAAAAATAATGTTAAACTAATAGCAAAGCTCCACAAAAAAGGAGGGAACAGAACAGGAAGCAGATGTGTAAAAATTGTAGTTAAGAGATAAATATGAGAAGCAAGAGCAACCATCCAATTATTCATTTCTTCTTTCACAGCAAATAGCATCATCAGGATTTCAGTATAATATCAGCCATGTCCACGTTACCCGAACAGACAATCAGTCATTTCTTCTTTTATTGCTGCTGCTGCCACCAGGGTTCTGCTCCGTAAGCATTTTTAAAACGTTTACCAATGCTCGCAAACGATCCCTTATGCCAAGACCATAAAGAGCTTCAACAAGTGACTCCTGAAATTCGAAGCCATTCTCTGCAAGCGGATACTGTGACAGACAAAAGGCCCATTAAAGTTTCTATTCACAGTGAAGTAACAAATACTACCTCATTTCCATATATATATGAAAATCTTAAGCATCTAAAGATACGAGAAGGAGATTAACAAAAAGTGTCCCTGACTGACCTGAATAGGCTTAGGTATCTTGGTTTTAATAAATGGCCACCATCTATCTTCAACAACTGCTTTAACAAGACAGCAAGCTCGCAAACCTTCTACTCCACCAAATCGTCCAAATCCACTGTGTTTCACACCCCCGAATGGAAGGGACTGCAAAATAAAAAATGCAAAATTACTTCAGTGAAAATTGAATGATAACCTAGGCTGAGTTAAACAGGTTTACCCACTTTCAATTTCTATTTTCCACCAGGAATTTTAATCATTTTTAATTTATTAATTTTATCAGTCTTCCTTTGCCTTTTTAATATCAAACATGTCATTGTGTTTATGCAGAGTGTTATGAAATTGTTTGTTAGTAGTTAGTTGGTTTAGGAGCCACACCTGGGAAGGAATTAGTTTTTCTGTTGTAAAAGTGTAGTTAGCAGTAATATGATAAGATAATTGTTATTGTTGGAATAATATGTAATTGTTCTCGTTCATACTCTTCCTTGTATCTTCCTTCTAGAATAATTTTGGGATTATTCTTGGTTAAATCCCTATGTTTCTGTAATTCTTTTGAGTTGCTATTCCTAGAATTACTACGTTTGCATAAATTGGTATCATCCACTTCGGTTCATTTGGGTTTGTAGATGGCAGAGGCTACTCGAAATGCTGCAGTTATTACAGACTTGGAAGAACGTATGAGTTCCAGGTTGGAATCAAGGATGGAGTAGGCAGGATCTATACAAAAAACTCTTGTAGAATCTCTTAAAGATCAAATTCAAGAACTGTTGAAGCCTCAAGTAGGTAGGGGGCGCTTAGGTGGGTAAGTTCGTGTGGGGTTTGTCCTCCTCAGGCCCCGAATTGATGTGGTACGTGATTGTCATGTATTGATTTTCCTTGTCTTTTGGCAAGAATGTGAAAATGGATACAGTAACTCAAGCATTATTTCTTGATTGACAATATACTTGATTGACAATATACTTGAGCAAGTGTGCATCAAGTTAGTTATTTATTTTGGAAGGGAAAGCGTTGCACCGGCATACAGCAGTGGCTCGATTTGCACCCTATTTTCCAATGCTTTCATGGAAACAATATACAAAGGTGTTGATTGATAGATTTGGTGAGTTAGGGGATGACCCTATGGCGGAGTTGATGAGATTAAGGCAGTGATGTTCAGTATATGAATACCATGAAGACTTTGATGCTTTTGTTAGAAGAAAAAACTTGAGGAGGATACGTTGCGTTGCTTCTAGGGAAGTTTAAAGAAGGAAACAGAGATGATGGTCCGCATGTTCTCCCCAACTATGGTTAGCCGAGCATTCACTTTAGGTAGAATTTATGAAGCCACTATACCTGGAACAGGAGCCAACACAGCAGAAAGGAATTTATGAACCCACAGCTACACCTGTAAGTGGGTCGAGAATTGATTCAAGTATGGCTACTAGAGCCAAAATAGAAACTACCTTCTACCCTATATGAATGAAACCAGGATTATGTTAATTTTTGTGATGCACCCTATTCCTAGTGTAGGAGTAATTAATATATCTAGGCAATCATGATGTGTAGGCTAGGAGGTTGAGTGTTGGATAACCTCTAACCTAGCACCTAGCTGCAGCCTTTAGTTTTTCACCTTTTTTGTATCTCCTTCAT
>Ga0214542_1007344_pt1 | contig 19217 bp, 20 predicted proteins | sample CNSS1metaG_FD_160096 | JGI IMG/M metagenome (GOLD analysis project Ga0214542, IMG submission 160096) | Root nodule microbial communities from cowpea collected in UCLA plant growth center, Los Angeles, California, USA - CNSS1 | ecosystem: Host-associated > Plants > Roots > Nodule | place: USA...
GCCGGCTTGGGCTGTGCTGCCGGAACATACTGCCGGGGTGGCCGAAGGCACTGCAGCGCGCAGGAAGGGCAAAGGCAGGCGCGCAGCGGCCGCAGGCGAGGGGAGTTCGACAGCTGGGGGCGCTGAGCCGCAGCTCGCCGGGTCCGACGCTGGCACGGGCTCAACACGCAAGGTTATCGTACTCTCGGATTTGGGTACAAAGAAACTCACGAGCGCGGAGGAGGCCCGCGCGCGGGCGTCATCGTCGGCAAGCGGAAACCTGACGATGTGGCAGGCTCCGCCCTCCAGAGAAGCGCTGACGGGACTGCTCAAGCGATTGGACGAACTTTTGCAGTTCGATCTCCCCGCGCAGCAAAGCGCCGTCTCGCAAGCGCGTCAGATGAAACCCGAGGACGCCGACCACGTCCTAAATATCGTCGTCGAGCGCCTCCACAGACAGGCCGCCGAGATCGAAGCCTGTGTCGCCGCGTTGGAGGAGCCTCGTCGAAGTGGCTTGCTCACGCCCGCGCAAGTGCCCGAAGTGCACGACAAGATAGTCCGGCTCAAGACGATGTATTCCGAGGTGCAGGGACAGGCAAACTCATTGAAGAGGCAAAGAGCCGCGATCATGATCGATTGCATGAAGAGCTACGGCTTTCCCTCGCAGAAATACCTTGAACGGTTGCGGGCGGCCGGGGAGTTGGAGCCTCCGGATCCACCGCGCGCGTTGAGCGGCGATCCGGGGACGCTGTTCGAGATTAAGCTGCGGCCCAAGGCACTGCGCAACGGTGCGGCGGCGAATCCGATGTGGGTGCACATCCATACGAAGCGGCCGGTACATGCGTGGCAGTTGGCGACGGCGGCTGACGCCGACTTCGCCGCTTGCCATGTGAAATCCAATGAACAGCGCGGCTACAATCGGCACTGGCAGAGCGCGCGAGCCGCGATGGGGCACGAAAACGTCGTGATCCACCGCGGCAAGCTCACGCCTGCATTCTGCAGGTCCTTGTTGAACAACGGAGTTGGCAACCTGTCTGACGTCGGATAATTTGAGACTGATTAGGCTTTTCACGAAGAGAGGCTCTGGGCGCATCTAAGTTAGCATTACAGGTTCATTTTTCGTCTGAGGTGAGCGCGGCAAGCGTCGGCCTGGTGAGCTCGCCGCCAGAGCGACCATGCGAGAACACGGTCGATCGAGATGCGCCGTTGAGCGAGCTTGATAGCGATGCGACGGATTCCTGGATCGACCAGCGGATCAGGAACGATGTTTGGTGCGCCGGCGTCGCGTTTTTTTTGACGCTGGCTCAGCATTGGCCCGATGACGGATGACGGCCATCATGGCGAAGGCCAGCATGACGAGTGAGACATGGCGATGCCATCCATGCCAGGAGCGGCTTTCGTTGTGATCAAGGCCGAGCTCGTTCTTGGCGGTTTCGAAGCTGTCCTCGATGGGCCAGCGTTGGCCTTCTACCGACACCAGCTTCAGCATGGATGTGCCCTTGGGGCACCAACTGGAGAAGAAGGCCAAGCTGCCGTCGGCGATGTTGCGGCGGATCAGAAGACCCCGCTTCCATTCCCCGGCAAGGTCGTCGTTGTATTCACTGACGTCGAGATCGGCCCAACGCGAGATAGGCCCAGTCGTGCCAGCGCGGACCTTTGGTCCCTCCGCCGGACGACAGGCGGCGCCAGGCCTTCTTGGGAAGGCTCTGCGCGATCGCGGAGGCGGTGCCGGCGACAGGCTGCGGCTTGCTCCAGGAACGGAACACGTGATTGGGAGCAACACCCAGAACATAGCCTTTGCCCGTCTCGCGCAGCAGGGTTTCGATCTCGCCCGTGCCATACACGCTGTCCGCCGCCACGAACGAGAACGGCGCCTTTGCGGCGATCGCACGAGCGATCATTCGACGCGCGATCTTGGGCTTGGTCGCAAAGCCCACATCGCTCGGTACATGCGGTGCCTTCAGGCGAGCGGGGGCGTCCGTCCATTCCTTCGGCAGGTAGAGCGTGCGATCCGCCCCGGGGCGCCCTCTTGTTGAAATTCCCTGCCTATTCAGGATACTAATGTCGCGAACAGATTTGCGTCGCATTTCATCGCCGCGTGGGCGGTTTCCTGCATCACAGGACCGTTTCGCGGCGGAATTCACCCGGAGCCAATAATGCAATACGACCGAACTGACGCCCGGATCCTCGAGATCGTGCAAAAGAACAACCGTCTGACTTCCGAGATCATTGGCGAACTAGCCGGGCTTTCCGCCACCGCGTGTCAACGACGACTGAAGCGGCTCCGCTCCGACGGAATCATCGAAGCCGACGTCTCGATTGTTTCGGCAAAGGCCGTAGGAAGACCGATTCAAATGCTTGTGCTCGTCAGCCTTGAACGAGAGCGTGCGGACATAATCGATAGATTCAAGAAGGCCATCAAATCATCGGCAGAAGTCGTCAACGGATTTTACGTCACCGGCGACGCTGACTTCGTCCTATACCTTACCGCTCGCACCATGGAAGACTATGAGCAGTTCACACGACGCTTCTTCTACGAGAACCCCGACATCAAGGGATTCAAGACAATGGTCGTGATGGACCGAGTCAAGGCGGGTTTTGCAATTCCCATAGAGCTCCCACCCGAAGATTGACGCGGAGTATGCCAAGTTGCGCAGTGTTTCTCATTGCGCGCTTTTTCGTCGCTCATCCGCATAAAACGCGAAAAATTATCATCGTCGTTCTCCTAATCTACAGAGCCCATGCACTAACTGACTTTAAGGGTTTTTTGGACGTTGATGTCCCGAGAGAGATTTGGAACCAAGAATTCTGCGGGTAGCTTATTCTGTGCTTCGCTTGCGAAGCACTCATCACAGGACGCAAGGTTGTCACTAGATGCCGGCATGTTGCGGCTTGGCATTACTTCGAGTGGCGAAACGATCGCACCGCTGCGCCATAAAGCTCATAGACGGCTGTAAGCCGGGAATGCCCGCGAGGAGCGCCTCAGGCGCCTTAGCTCGCCTCGTGGTGCCTCCGCAAACTGCGCGAGCTAGACGAGCCAGATAGGTTCCTGCTCTCTCATCTGCAGCACACTTTTTTCGAACCGTCGCTCATATTATGCAAGATCAAAACGTCGGACGCGAGGCAGAAGCCGATATGACCGTTTCAGATAAGCCCCAACCAGTTCGGATCGACGGCATCACGGCGCCGCTGCGCCACGTCAGTTTTCGGCGCATCTGGCTCGCGAGTCTGTTGTCCAACCTCGGTATCCTTATCCAATGGGTCGGCGCATCATGGACGATGACAGAGCTGACGTCGTCGGCTGATAAGGTCGCTCTAGTGCTGACGGCATTGATGCTACCAGTGATGTTGATTTCGATGCCTGCTGGTGCTATTGCCGACATGTATGATCGCCGCATCGTGGCACTGACCGCACTCTCGATCGCGTTTTGCGGCGCGACTGTGCTGACTGCGCTCGATTGGTTGGGCCTCACTACGCCGAATCTATTGCTCGTGCTTTGCTTTGTGGTCGGCAGTGGCATGGCATTGATGGGCCCGGCCTGGCAATCCTCGGTCAGCGAGCAGGTGCCACCCGAAGCGTTGCCGGCGGCGATTGCGCTCAACGGCATTAGCTACAACATCGCGCGTAGCTTTGGACCCGCGATTGGCGGCGTTGTGGTTGCGACGGTTGGCGCAGTAGCAGCTTTTGCGCTAAATGCGTTGCTCTATCTGCCGCTAATTTTGGCGCTTTTTCTCTGGAAACGCAAGACGCGGCCATCGCGGCTGCCTCCCGAGCGGCTGAGCCGTGCCATCATTTCGGGCGTGCGGTACATCACCAATTCGCCTTCGATCAAGATAGTGCTCGCGCGCGCCATGACAACCGGCCTGATCGGCGGTTCAGTTTCAGCATTATTGCCGCTAGTCGTGCGCGACCTCTTACATGGCAACGCGCAGACCTACGGCATCATGCTTGGCGCTTTTGGCTTTGGCGCGGTAATCGGTGCCCTCTGTGTCGGAGGGATGCGCAGGCGCTTAAGTGGCGAAGCTGCCGTACGCACTTGCACGCTTTCCATGGCCGGTGCAATCGCAGCGGTGGCGTTGAGCCGCGAGCCCATTTTGACCGCGGTCGGACTCGTCCTGGCAGGCGCCGTGTGGACGATGGGGGTCACATTTTTCAATATCGCCGCACAGCTCTCCGCGCCCCGATGGGTCGCGGGCCGATCGCTTGCGACGTATCAAGCTGCGTTCTCTGGCGGCATCGCAATCGGTGGCTGGGTCTGGGGACGTCTCACCGATGTCGCTGGCGTCGACGTCGCGCTCCTGGTATCGGCCGGCCTAATGCTAATCTCCCCCCTGCTCGGGCTCTGGCTGCGCATGCCGCGGATCAGCGCGCATGGCGAGGACGCCGAGATGCTGGCCGATCCCGAGGTGCGGCTCCCGCTCACCAACCGCAGCGGACCGCTCGTTATGGAGATCGAATATCGCGTCGCCCACGAGAATGCCCGCGCCTTCCGCAGACTGATGCAGGACGTACAATTAGCCCGGCAGCGCAACGGAGCCTATGGCTGGTCTATCGCCCGCGACATCGCCGACCCGGAACTTTGGACTGAGCGCTATCACTGTCCGACGTGGCTCGATTACTTGCGCCTGCGCAACCGTCCGACGCAATCGGAGCGCGCACTAGATCGTCAGGCCGTGGCCTTCCACATTGGCCCGAATCCGGTCCGTGTGCGCCGCATGCTAGAGCGCCCGTTTGGATCAGTGCGTTGGAAGGAAGACGTGCCTGACACGGCTGGGAACGAAGTGCTGCCTGTGCATTGCAATGCAGCAGGAGGCAGTAGCATGGTGAGTTCGGATTTCAGGCGGTAATTCACCCTACACTTCACCTATCGCTCAGGTGAGATGATGATCCGCTGCTGCCAGCTTGCAGTGATCGGATTGGCGTGTCTAGATCGCGTCGTGCTACACAGCGCCCGCCTCTTGCGCATAAGCCCAGGTGCGACCGGCCGTCCCGCTGAGTGATTTCCGCGAGACGTGGAGAAATACTAGTTTGTATTCGGAAGCGCTGTGCCGGCGCAATCGCCTAGATCTGCGAGGCTCCTTCCATGCTGGGATATTGAACGTGTTCAGATCGACGCGTTGCACGCGGGCATGATCCACTGCATCAGCAGGTAAGTGAAATGGGCCATAGGATCATCGAGCGTCGATGATTTTCAACCGAGCACCGCTAGTACCCGCAGCTCGCTTGGATGGAAGATCATGTTGTCCAAGCATAATCGCGATGGACGATCGAGGCTCGGTTTCCGTTCGAGTACCGTTCTAGAGTCACAACTCCGCCATCTTACATTCGCGCAGAGCCCCGTCGCTCCATTAGAAATGGGGACTTTAACCCACGACGGAGGATCTGATGTTGGCTCAGCGACTTGCGCCCTTGATATTGAGCGATGATGAACGCGCCGAACTCTAGTCGCTCATGAAGCGCCGGAAGACGGCGCAGGCGCTTTCCTCTAGAGCCCTGATCGTGCTGACCAGCGCGGAAGGCGGTCATAACGCGGAAGTGACGGACAAGCTAGGGTCCTGGAGCGAGGGAGGCTAGGCAAGTGGCGGCGGCGTTTTGTAGAGCAGCGCGTGGCCTGGCCGCACAAGGCGAGCGGCGTTCCGGGGCGCCGTGTATCATTGAATATGCCGCGTCGAAGCCGTAGTCCTGCGCACGCTGGAAAGCCACCCCGAGAACGCAATCCAATGAAGTTTCGCGGCATGGCGAACGGCCTCTACGTCTCGCCGCCGAAGCGCGCGTCGTTATGTATGTGGATGAGAAATCTGAGATCCAAGCGCTGGACCCAGTCAGCCGATGCTGCCGATGCGTCCCGGCCGGGCCCCAGAAGCCATAATCACAAATGGCCCGGCATCACCTCGCTGCTCGCCCCCCTCGACATTGAAGGCGGGCGGGTCATCGGCAAGTGCTACGAACGCCACCACGCCGTTGAGTTCCGCGAGTTCTTCGGAGACCGGCGCCATGCTGAGAAACACCTTTCCGATCCGCTGGACAGATATCCGGGGCCACGAAGCGAGCGGAAGAGAGAGCAGCGGCTCGCGCAAGTTGTTCCTTCTGCGCCGAAGGCGAGTGGCGGACTGCTGCTGGCACTTTCAAACTGTCTGCGGGCTTTATTGGATACGGCCTTTCCAATGAAATGACCGAAATTGTCCCCTGTGACCGACGCTCGCATGGAGCGCATCTCGCCACGCCGAAGGGCCTGTTCACAGAATGGGTGACGCTCGTCGTCTCGGAAACCACCACGGCTTTTGCCCGTACCTGGATGTCTCGCCCGATGCGTTGGAACGCATCCGCGAAGAAAATCTTGGGACCAGCGCTCTGGCCTCCAGTGCTACAAGCCGCTGCCGAGACTCTCGAAGCAAGCTCAATCGCAGCATCGCTGCAGATGCAAGCGGAAAGCCACTCTCCTGCCAGCAAAGACGATTCTGCCAAAACCTCCAATTTGTCAGATTTTTAGATAGGTTATAGCCCGTGGTTTAATGACCATCGAAATGGCTGCTTTCGCGCATGAGAGCTCGTGCGCTTGTGGCTTACAATGTGCGCCGGATCCGCGTCGAGCGCGGTATTCCGCAGGAGCAATTGGCCTACGATGCAGGTGTTGATCGCTCCTATATGAGCGGACTTGAGCGCCAACGGGCGAACCCGACGATCGATCTTCTCGATCGCTTGGCCGAGACGCTCGGCGTTGCTGTCTCCGAGCTGTTTATTCGGCCATCCAAGGGTGCGCCGCCACCCGCTATCTTACCGAAAGGTCGTAAGCCGAAGCCGGCACGCGGCAAAAGGACTTAGCTCCTGACAAACACCAGCTGAGGCGCAGATCTTGTGCGCTCCTGGCGCAAGTATCACGCTCCCACGAGGATTTCATGCGTGGCCGACCATGATACGCGGCGATCCGGCTACGGGCGTCGAATAATGGGATGGATGTTCATTCGGGCGCCGGAGCAGACAATGGCGACTCAAGACGATGAAGTTCCTTTAAATGCCATCCGCGCGTTTGTGACCGTTGCCAGGGAAGGCAGCGTCACACGCGCGGCTACCACTTTGGGAACAACGCAAAGTTCGGTGAGCCGCTATTTGTCTGTACTGAGGGATTATCTGGGTGCTGATCTCATCGAGCGGCGTGGACGGCGCAGCGATTTGACCGAGTTCGGGAGGCTATTCGCAAACGCAGTGTCTGAACCGCTCGAAACGGTCAGCTTCACCGCGAAGAGAATGCGACGCCGTGCAGGCGCAGGAACGAATCGGATTGTGGACCGCACGTCATTATCGACCTTTGCTTTCTCTCTTCTTATTCCAAATCTGCAGGCTTTTTCTTCCGAAGCGGGTGGCGTTATCGTGGACATCGTCAGCTCGCTAGCGCCGCCCACATCTGCGGATGATTTCGATATTTTGATTACACGCGATCTTTCCGTCATCGAGCCCGCCGACAGTTGGGAGATCTACAAAGAGGAGCTGGTGTGCGTTGGCCCGCCAAATCTCGTCGGGGGCAAAGAGCTCTCGATTGTTCGCTCAACCCCTATACTGAACATCACATCCCGCCCCGACATCCTGCCGACATGGCTGAGGGCCATGAACCTGTCTTCAAGTGACATACGAGCGGGCGCGCGGTATGATCTCAACTATCTTGCTCTGCCGGCAGTCATGACAGGAAAATGCCTTCTTGTCGCGCCGGAAATCATCGTCAGTGACCTAGTGCGAGGGGGCGCTTTGCAAGTCATCCCTGGCACCCGCGCTCCAAGTGGCATGCAATATCGCGCCTATGCCGTAGACCGCAGCGCGCACCCCGAGATCGCGCGTTCTTTTTGCCGATGGCTGGCTCGTCTTTGTAAAAGGGTCGCACTTGCGCAGGCTGCCTGAGGTCTAGCGGTGTCCCCCAATCCGGTACAACGGGAGATCAATGCTCAAATTGAGAGCGCTCACTTAAGAAAACCATTCGAGCGTCAAAGCCTACGGAGATGGCGCCGCTCTCGTGCAGCAATCAAGACGCCAACAGTTAGACATCGGATCGCAAAGACTTTATCCTATCCGCCATCGTGCCATGGCAGCAGAAGAATTGGCTTTCGAACGGAAGTTAGGCCTTTTATTCGCGCCCCAACCCTTTACTTGTCATCCCTGCCCCCGCGTTTGTTGACCAATGCTCGCCAGCGAAGGCGCATGAGGCGCCGCCCCAGCTTAACAAGTCGAATGGTTCGGCTGCGCAAATCGTCTGTTTTCCAGGCGCGCTCGGCAATACGATGGCTTCCAAACAGGCCTTGCGCGATTTGGCGGTAGCTATTTCCTTCCTGCCATCCATCGACTGCGCGCAGCGCAAGGATCAGCCGATGCTGGCTCAATGCAGGCAGAGCAAGAGGAGGAATTCCGAGCGTCCGACGCTCAAGGGCGAGCCAAAATCGACGCGCGGCCCTTAACCGAAGCTCGAAATCGGCGTCGAGCGGCAGATCGACAGAATATCCGCTCACCGGAAGCTCTCTTAGCCAAAGGCGATGCTTCGTGCCCCCGAGCGTCACGATCGCATGCCATCCATCCGGCGCACGACGAAGCTCGCTGCCCGGCAGATTGTCGAAATCGAGCTGATAGCTTTTGGGCGCAATGCAGTTGGCCGCCCGCACAGCCAGTACGGTCGGCAGCACCTCGGGTGCCCAAAAGACCGAATGCTGGTCGAAGGTCTTTTGCGGATCAGCAGGAAAACGAGAGCCCCCACTTGCGTCGGAACTCGCCCGCCGCTGCGCTTGAACGTTCGCGGCGAGATAGCCGCTTATAATCCTCTTGGTAGTCGCGATCCCGGCGCAGCCACTCCCAGGCAAGGTCGGCAGCATCCGCCTTCTTCAGGCCGCTGTACGCTTCCTCAGATCTCCAGTCAGTATCCGGCATCGCACCTTTCCCGCGCAATCTTCAGACGCGGCGGAATGCAGCCGACGATTGTGGCCCTTTGCGGCTGCTTGCTTGCCGTGTGCGCGTCTTGCATGCACTTAATCGATGGAACAATCAACTTTTGCGATTGCGACGAATTCGGCGCCCCTGACATCCGCGCTTTTCATTGTTTTGGCCAACCGCTACGTAGCAGATCGCGATAGCCGTGGCCCGCTAGCCACTTGGCCCGAGTCAGATGACTTTCGAATGTGCGTCGCGCTCGATCCGTTTCAACGGTGGGGTCAAGCCCCAGCACAATTCGCGCGATTTCGCGCCAATCTGCCTTGTCAGCGTCCGCATCAAGAAGTCGCATGTAGGTAACAGCGTGCTCCTTGTCATATGAAGTGAGCTCGTCGACGCTGGGCGCCAATTGTGCGATCTTCGGCTCGGCCGGCACTGTCTGAAACCCCTACCCGGTTGAAAAATCTACCGAAATCAGAGCAACGATAACTAATTTGGTGTCGTTTTGTGTACCTGCCCAATGGTCGCAGGCCAACCTCCTTTTCGCGCTAAGACGGCAATCGCATCGGCTCACACTGACCTGGTGGCTCCATCCTATGCTTTCACATCTTCATGGCAGGCCATACCGGAGGCGATTGCAGATGTGCTCCGTTAACTAGGTTGTCCTTGGCGTTCTGTTCCTGGCGGAAGGCGTGTGACTGGCCCGGCCGCACTCGTCAAAGGCAATAACCAGAACCGGCCAACTCGGAGAATATTCGTTTCCCTTTCGAGCCACAGTTGAACATTCGTCCTATCTAGTCGCGGTCCCGGGAAAACGCCGCAGGTACCTCTGAGCGCCATTTCTTCTCTGCCGCTAATGGCAAGGCTATTGCCCTGCGAGAACGCTTGTGATGGTCAACGAGAAGACGGCACGCGCTAGCTGCGTCTGCATCTCACCGTTGCCTGATTCCTCGAAGCAATTGGGGAGAACAGCCACTGCTGGTGCGAGCTTATCGTAATAGTCTGGCTATGACCAGTGGTTTCATAATCATCGGAATGGCTGCCTCTGCGCATGAACGCTCGTGCGCTTGTGGCCTGGAATGTGCGCCGGATCCGCGTAGAGCGCGGCATTCCGCAAGAGCAATTGGCCTATGATGCCGGAATCGACCGCTCATACATGGGCCGCATTGAGCAGAAGAAAGAGAACCCGACCATTGATCTCCTGGGCCGTATCGCCGTGACCTTGGGTATTCACCTGTCCGAATTGTTCGCTGAGCCGGCCAAGGGTGCGATGCCCGCGAAGCCGTTGCCTAGAGGACGCAAGCCGGCGCGGCCTTATCGGAACAGGACGTAATTGTCGAGAGACCCATGTTTTTCGGTGACGGGAGCGAAGCGGGCCTAAGCGGCTCAAGTACTCACTTCGAATCTGCGGCCGAGGAATCCGATCTCCTGCTCCAGCCGATGTCGCGCCGGCACGGTTCCGCTTAACGCCCCCGAGAGCGGCGTGTAATAAGGCCGAGTATCTTTGAAAACGCTTATGGCGCTCGCGTAAACCTATTGAGGGGCCGCTTAAGGCAGGTTTTCTCGAAAGGATCTGTGCCCATGCCCACTCCAAGCGCATAGAGCATTACCTCCCTCTCAGTCCAGGAATAGGAAGCCCCACAAATCTTCAAGTTCAGTGAAGCGGGGATAGTCGATCGGCATCCGAGCCTTTCTACCGTTGACTACCGTCGAGACCAAAGCGCCGCCGGGGGCTCAACTTGAATGTCCTTCGTGGGGCGGGCGCGCGTACCGCAGGCGCTCCATGTTCGTCGCGCTGGAGGGCGTGCGGCAGATCTCATTGTTCGGGCAGATCATCAAGCCAGCAGGTTGTGGCGACGTGCGGTCGGGAAAAGATCTTACCGATCTTCTCGGGCACTTTATTCTGGTGATATCGCATATACACGCGACCATCTTGTCCTAAGTCTAATATCTCTATTTTTCCTGTGTAATGAGACATGATGTATTTAAATGTCTTCTCAATCCCGCTCAGACGTTGGTTGATGCCGCGCACAATTTCTAGTCCGCGCCCCAGTGCGACTTGGAAGTGCGAGGCGCCCTTCACCGGCCTCGCTTGAAATAAGTAGTAGGGCCGCACTCCGATTTCGTGGCATTTGGCAAATGTGGCAGCCAATATCTCGGGACCATCGTTGACTTTGGCGAGAAGCACGGACTGATTAAGGAATTGCACGCCCTGTGCTCGCAAAGCGCGCACTTTGCGCTCCGCGCCGGATGAGATCTCACCTACGTGATCGAAATGCGCGACGATGATTAGAGATTTACCCGCTTTGTGGATACGCTGGAATAGCGCCGGTAGAGCGGAGTCATCAAACCGCTTTGGCGCATAGGCCAGCATTTTTGTGCCAAATCTGATCGACTTTAAATGCGCTATTGGCAGCAGATGGTCGACGATCTTGTTCAGATTGGACGTGCTGAGCACGAATGGGTCACCTCCGGAAAGGAGTACGTTCGTCATCTCAGGATGGCAAGCAATGTATTGCGCGACCCGACCGAAGTCGGGTGCGATTTCATCCGAAACTTTCCCCACAATGCGCTTTCGAAAGCAGTAACGGCAATATGAACCGCAGCGTTCCGTGACTAGTAATAAGCCGCTTTGGGCGTACTTGTGCTGGAGTCCCGGCACGACCGTGTTGTCGTGCTCGCCGCTTGTATCCAAGGTGCCTGGGCTGTCGAACTCTCGGATTGAGGGCTCGACAATGTACTTCAGCTGATCGTAGTACCCGCTCTTGACGATCTGTTCGCGATAAGACTTTGTGACATGATAAGGCGTGATGTTGTTAACTTGCAGTTCACTCTCGCTCACGACGCGAGTTTCTTCGATGAACTTCAACTCCTGTGCTCTGCAATCCAGCTGACTAGCTGTGCTTTCCATTGCGCACCTCGCCCGCGCTTATCAGCGCGTTTCAGATTCAATGCGATCTTTCTGGTCTACAATACAGCACCATCCAGTGGATCGATACCGACCTAGTGTGATGAGGCCTACCGGGATCGACAATTGAGAAAAGTGCGCTGATACTCGCGCTGGATGGTCCGAAGGACCGCAGCGACCTAAGTTTCAGCCAAAGAGCGTGTTGAGATCGAACTGAATTGCAAGGGATAACCCAAATCGGGCGAACCATGATTATACCTTGGCGAGCATGGCCAATAGGAAGGCTCTTGCGATTTAGGTGATCAGGGCGGTTTGAGGAAAAGCAGCTTTGCCGATCGAGCGCTGGCCGACCCTCTCCTGACACCAAGATTAGCTTCCTGCAACTGCGGCCTAGGGAGGACGATCTGACGCTCGATGCGATCGCCAAACGTCTGCTTCGCCCGCACAGTGCGTAAGCCGAAAGTCGATGCTATCGCGGTTCTTCGCCGACGAGGAGATCCGCTTCGAGTAAAACCGTGCGGGCCAGCGATTGGCATCGTCCTGAAGTCGCTGAGCGCCGAAAAGCGTGGCGCAGTGAGGAGGATTTTGGTCGCCGGTTGAATTTCTTCGAGGAGACCTGACGACAACCGAGACAGCCGTCGTCACGCCCCGGGCCAATGTCGGCGCATGCACCATGGCAATGCGCCGAACGGCCATAAGAAGACGACCACGGTCCTTGGGACCTCATCTACGAAGGGCTTGATTGCGCCTCGTGCTCGACGCGCTGGTCAACGCGAGTGGTTCTCGGCTCACGGCTAGCAAACCTTTTCTCCGTGGTGCGCCAGAGCGACGCGGTCAGCCCTCACAGTTTGCCGAGCCAGGCGAACGAAGAGGCTACATGCCTCATAGCCAGGCGCCGGCGCGCCCCGACTATCTCTGCCGTCCCACAGCTCGGATCTAAATACGGCCGAGATGACATTCGCAAATCCAAGGACCTCTGCGCGGCAAGCGCGCCCACGCCGTGGTCCTACAAACGCGCGGTTGCATCCTCAAAATCAATTGAGCGCCTCCTAAACTGCGCGAAGCATACTTGCAAAGTATTGATCAATGATCAGGACTCCTGGAAGGCCCGGGTGTGCGAGGCCGCTTTCAACTCGAATAGCGCCTCGATCATCGCCAAGCTCGATGCGCTCCAGCTTTTCAACGCCCCAGCACAGAGAGGCAAGGGCCGGCTCGCATTGTACTCGGCTCCCACACGAGAATAGCACCGACTGCTCGCGCCTTCTCAGCAATTCTGCGGACCAAAAAGAAGCAGCATGCCCGCGCCGGTTAGCGGTCCTGAGAACAAGAAGGCCCGGCTCCGTTTGATATGCCGGGCAGCAACTCAGTCGCTGGCCAGCGTCGTACGAATTTCGGACGTGCTGATCGCGCTAGGCAGCTTTAGCGGCCCGTGATTTCGGCCGTTTCATGTGCGGTACGCCGGCGCCGATTGCACGCTGGTCCATGGCGCAATAAGGATTGCCGATTTGCTTGAGGGGGTACGGCTCAGTCGCGCGATTGTCCCAGATTACGACGTCGCCGGATTCCCATTTCCAGCGCAGAGTGTTCCGCTGCGCGACAAGGTAGGATTGCAGCAGTTCGAACAGTTTTTGACTGGGATAGCGCTGCAGGCCGACAAAGTTCTGCACGGAACGACCAAGCGAGAGCATACGTTCGCCCGTTTCGGGATGAACACGAATCATGGGATATGTCGTTTCCTGGATCGTTCCGGTAGATACGCCGCCCCATCCGCTCTTGTTGGCTTCGGCGGCCCTCTCTGTCTCAGTGAGATCGAATGCGGCGTAGCTCACAGCCCAAAGGTTATCGGCCAACATCCGCAGGGGATTGGGAAGGTCAAGATAGGCGGCCGCCTTGCTCGACCAAGCGATGTCCGCGCCAAAAGATGGGATCCCTGCGCCCCACAGCATTGAAATTGCTGGGCGGCTGGCACAGAAGACGACCTCATTCTCCATTTGGTCGATATGACTGCCGGCGCGGTCAGGCAGCATCTTCCCGGCTGTGAAGCCTCCCCTTGTATCCACCTTTGTGGGATTCGGTATCAGCGAGCCGAACCGTAGCAAAAAGCGTTGTTGCTGGGCATCATCGAGATGTCCCTGATCACGGAAGAAGATAACCTTCTCCAGCACCAGCCGGTAGAAGGCTATGAAGACCTCGTCGGGCAAATCATCCGACAATTTAAGGTTCTTGATTTCGGCGCCCAGCCGGGCCGCGTGTTTTTGACGATGTCTGCTCGCGAAATGACGTTATCAACGGTCATTGTGACACTCATGACGGCGCCTCTCTCTGTGGATTGCTACAAGCGCCCCGTGTTTGTTGGTCGTGTCAGGTCGACGAACACGGCAAGGCCGCTTTGCGGACACGGATCCGAATTGTCTGACCGTGGGAGTCGCCGCGCCCACAATTAGGCGGCTGAAGTCCAATACACACGACCAGCATCTTAGGATCTCACTCCCTCTGAGTGCGGACTCGGCAATGCCGTCCCATCGAGGACACTCGCATATACGGCCACCAGATCGATCTGCCGCCTGATCAACAGTGCGGATCATAGACGCAACACATGTCCAGTCCATGAAACGAAGCCAGCTTTCTTTTCGAGCTTGCGTGACGTTCGCTTCGTCTAAGAGCTCGTGCGTGGAAACTCCTCCAACAGCGACTGGGTCGCACTCATACCAACCCGAACGGCCTCATCGGAGTGATGAAAATCGGAACTGGTTCGCGGCCTGCGCTTGCAAAGCAGGCAGGAGGACCGCCTCTAAGTGTCATCTATCTATAGATGTATACTACAATAATCGCCATTTCAACGGGTTCAGAACTATTTGTTTGCGACCTCGAGTTGTTTTCATGGCGCGGCTTGTTTCGTCGGCCGATCTATTGGCTTGCTGCGATGGCTTGGACTAGCGGGAGAGCCGTGCAAAACCAGAAGGCTGCAACTTCCGATGCAGTTTAAACTACGGGCTCAATCCCTCGATTTTCGAAATTCGCACTCGGCACGAATGCAGCTCGTCCCGCAGTTTGGTTCTGCCCGAAGACGTAGATTTTCCTTACGGAGTACATGCTGTTTGGCTTCGTGGCAGTTGAGCACACCACCAGAAACAGAGCGCCGACGCCCAGAAATATCGCTCCTCTGAGACAAAAAGGCGTCTTTGCGCTCTCAGACTTGGAAGCCGCAAATCTATGAGCCACAAGACACTGAACGCCACGTCGGACTACAGATCATAAGCCGGGATTTCTTCTCCTTCATGATCGCCGTCTCTTACTCAACTCCATAGTTTGCAAGGACGTAGATGACCCCACAAGACTCGCGCCACCCTTGGCGCGTGGTGCCGAACCTGGCCGGCGACATGGTGCCTGATGGCCTCGACCAGCTCTGGGGGGCGGACATCACCTACATCCGCCTGCAGGAGGAGTTCGCCTATCTCGCCATCATGCTCGACGCCTTCAGCCGGCGTGCGGTCGGCTGGGCTCTGGAGACGCACCTGGGCGCGTCTGGCGGTCGCGCTCTCGATGGCGCTGGCGGCGCGCCAGCCGACGCCCGGCAGCCTGATCCACCACTCCGATCGCGGTATTTACGCCTGCGGCGACTACACGGACCTGCTTCAGCGGCACGACATTGCCCCGAGCATGAGCCGGGTCGGGAATCCCTATGACAATGCCAAGGCTGAGATGAAGACCCTCAAACAGGAGGCGGTCAACGGCCAGACTTACCGCGATGCGCAGCATGCCAGAAATGCAATCGGCGCCTTCGTCGAGGACGTGTACAATCGCCAACGGCTACACTCGGCTCTGGCCTACCGGCCGCCTGCCGAGTTCGAAGCAAATTTACCGCGATGCGGAGCTGCTGCGCAGCAGCCCCGCATCGCGGCCGTAACCCATCAAGCCGCCCAGCCGCCCCAGGCGCTCGGCTCCTGTCCCTGATTACCGTGTCTCACATCAGGGGTGCAGTTCAAGCCGCCGCTCCTCATTTCCTCGACACTGGCCGGCCGACGCCCTGATCGTCGGGCTTCAGAATGGCAACTTCCACAGCAAATAGAGAAGCCCAGCAATGGCTCCCCAGAAAAGTATGCCGCGGACAATGAAAGCGGGCGCCATGTTAATCACCGTCTCGCTCAAGCCGCTGCGCCGCGTCGGACGAACAGCAGAACGTTGCGTGGGCCGATAGGTGCTGGCGATCCAGGACACGACTGTGCTGCGCTCTGAACGCGGCAGGGGTGAGTATCTGCATGCCGTATTGGCTCTGGATTAAGGCTTCGACATCGAAGCCGTGCAAATCGAGGATAAAGCGCCCCGTAACCGACTGATAACTGCGACGTTGATCGCGGCTGTGTGTATCCAGCAACTTTTGCACGCCCGTGATGGTGGTCCGGGACCTCTGCGGCCTCTAAGCGATGCATTCGAACCTGAGGACATTCCGCTGCTCGAAGCCTGCTGTGCTCAGCTCGAAGGCAAGACGGAGCGGCAGAAGAATCCTCATCCGAACAGGTCGCTCGCTCGTGCAGCCTGGTTCTGCGCGCGTTACGGCAAGCCGGGTCCGATCGTCATGCTTCAGGGATGGCTGGAGTTCGAAGCCATGAAGCGCGGCACCAACCTCATGATGCATCACTGAAAGACCGAAGCGATGTGTGAATCGAGTAACCCAGAGCGCAGCGTGCCGTGTGTTAGCGAGGAGCGCTATCGCTACTACGGCAGTTCAGTTTGACTTCGGCGCCGTTGCCGCAGGTTGCGCGGCGGCCTGCGGGGTGCGGCCGACGACGACCGTCAGCAGGCCCTGGCCCCAGAGCCGCTTGGCGGCGGCCTTGGCATCATCCAGCGTCACCGCATCGACGATGGCATTGCGCCGTTCGATATAGTCGATCGGCAGCTTGTCCTGCTGGTACTGTAGCAGCGCCTGCGCCAGCTTGGATGAGGTGTCGAGCGCCAGCATCTGGGAGCCCTTGAGGTAGGACTTGGCCTCGTCGAGCTCCTTCTGCGTCGGGCCCTCCTCGGCGATACGACGCACCTCCTTCTCGATGGCAGCGATGGTGTCGCCGGCGCGGTCGGCGCGGGTGCCGGTATTGCCGACAAAGACCGCCGAATGCTCCATCCAGAGCAGGGATTCGAACACCGAATAGGCAAGGCCCCGCTTCTCGCGGACCTCGCGATAGAGCCGCGACGAAAATCCGCCGCCACCGAGGATGTGGTTGACGACATCGGCCGCCATGAAGTTGGGGTCGCTGCGCTTCACGCCGGGGCCACCGAAGGTGATGACGGTCTGCGGCACGTCCAGTGGAACGAAGGCGCGCTGCGGCGGCTTGGCCGCCTCGACATCCGCCACCGGCCTCAGCCTGGCGTTCGCCGGCAGGCTGCCAAAGGTCTGGTCGAGCAGCTTGCCGAGGGTCGCCGGATCGACGTCGCCGACGACCGCGACCTTCAGGGTGTCCTTGGCGAGCACGCGGCCGACATAGTCCTTGAGGTCGGCGACCGTGATGTTCGGCACGCTGTCCAGCGTGCCGTTGCTCTGCCGACTGTACGGATGATCGCCGAAGGCGACCTCCAGGAACTTGCGGCTCGCCAGCGATGACGGATTGGTGGTCTCGCGGCGCAGACCGGAGAGAACCTGCGAGCGGATGCGCTCGACATCGACCGTGCCGAAATGCGGCGAGGTCAACGCCATCCTGAGCAGGTCGAAGGCTTCGTCCTTGTTGTCGCGCAGCATGCGCAGGCTGCCGCGGAAGCTGTCGCGGCTGGCGCTGAAGGAGAGCTCGATGGCGCGGCGGTCGAGCCGCTCGTGGAAGGTCTTAGAGTCGAGATCGCCGGAGCCTTCGTCGAGCAGGTTGCCGACCAGATTGGCGACGCCCGACTTGTCCTTGGGATCCTGCGACGAGCCGCCGGCGAAGGAATATTCCATCGCGATCAGCGGCACGGTTGCGTCCTGCACGAACCAGGCTTCGATGCCGCCCGGCGAGATCAGGTGCTGGATCTTTGCGGCGGCCTGCGATGGCGAGGCCGCGGAGAGCGCGAGGACCGCGCCGGCGGCAACGGAGAATGCAACGCGTCGAAGGAAGGAATAGGTCACGAGCGCTTCTCCTCGCGCTTGGCGGTTGCAGTGTCCTTGATCAGGTAGCCCGTCACCGAGCGCTTCTTCTCGAGCCATTTCTGCGCAACAGCGCGGACCTGCTCGGCGGTGACGGCGCGGATGCGATCGGGCCAGCTCCTGATATCCTCGATCGACAGGCCCGTGGTCAGCGCGCCGCCGTACCAGCGCGCCAGCACAGCCTGGTTATCCTGGGCGTAGATCGCTTCGGCAATGAGCTGGGTCTTGACGCGCTCTAGATCCTCCGCGCGGATCGGATTTTGCGCCACGTTGGCAATGACGCCGTCGACCGCCTGTTCCACTTCAGCGAAGCTGACGCCGGGTTTCGGCGCAGCCGAGATCGCGAATTGGGTCGGGTCGAGCGAGATGCTCGAATAGCTCGCGTTGGCGGAGACCGCGAGCGGCTTGTCGACCACGAGGGCGCGATAGAGATAGGAATTGCTGCCGCTGCCGATCAGCTGTGCCAGCACGTCGAGGGCCGCACTCTCGCCGGCTGCGGCCGTGGTTGCCGAGGGCACGAGATAATAGCGCCGCATGTTCGGCTGCTCGACGCGCGGGTCGGCCAGCGTGACGGTGCGCGGGGCGGCGGGCTCCGGCTCCTGCGGACGAACGCGCCGCGCCATCGAGCTTCTCGATCTCCTGATGCCAGCCGATCACCGGCCGCCCGTAGGGATGGTTGAGATAGAGCGCGGCCATGATCTGCTCGTTCAACCGCGCATCCGGATTGTTGGCGACGCGCATGTAGTACTCTTCGAGCACGACGTCGCGTTCCGGCAGCACGTCCTCGTCCTTGAGGATCAGACCGGTCATGCGATCGGCCTCGAACTCCATCATTGTCGGCAACTGCTCCTTCGGCACGCGCTGGTAGTAGTTGGTGTAGTCGACCGAGGTCGAGGCGTTCTCGTTCCCGCCGACGCGAACCACGGTCTGGGAGAATTCGTCGCCCAGGTGCTTCTCCGTGCCTTTGAACATCAGGTGTTCGAGAAAATGGGCGAGCCCGGATTTGCCCGGCTCCTCATCTGCGGAGCCCACTTTGTACCAGATCATCTGCGTCACCACCGGTGTTCGATGATCAGGGATTACGACTACCTGCAGGCCGTTGCCAAGCGTAAAGCTGGTGAGGGGCATCGACTTCGCAAGAGTCTCGGCTGAGGCGCCATCTATTAAGAAGGCGCGCATCAGCACCAGCGCTAAAACGCAAACGACCGTTCGAGGTGAGGACGTCGGCAGCATTGACAGCAGTCGCTGTCGAATTTTCGAAACGAAAGACCGATCGTGCGGCCGATTGGACGCGGCATCATTATCAATATCATTCG
>Ga0214542_1007345_pt1 | contig 19217 bp, 10 predicted proteins | sample CNSS1metaG_FD_160096 | JGI IMG/M metagenome (GOLD analysis project Ga0214542, IMG submission 160096) | Root nodule microbial communities from cowpea collected in UCLA plant growth center, Los Angeles, California, USA - CNSS1 | ecosystem: Host-associated > Plants > Roots > Nodule | place: USA...
TCACTTACAGTTTTAAAATCTTGCAACCGTAAATGCATCCAATCATAACGAGCTTTTGGCAAAATCACAGTTTTTTGGTGGTCATATCTTTCTTTTAAATTTTTCCATAATACAGAAGGGTCTTTTACAGTAAGGTATTCAATTTTCAACCCTTCATGAAGATGGCGACGAAGGAAAATCATAGTTTTAGCTTTATCTTGTTCAGATGCTTTATTTCCTTCTTTAATAGCATCACCCAGACCTATTGCATCTAGATGAATCTCAGCATCTAAAATCCATGATAAATAATTCTCCCCCGAAATATCAAGGGCCGCAAATTCAAGCTTTGCAAGATCTGACATGTTTTAGCTTTATCTTGTTCAGATGCTTTATTTCCTTCATGAAGATGGCGACGAAGGAAAATCATAGTTTTAGCTTTATCTTGTTCAGATGCTTTATTTCCTTCTTTAATAGCATCACCCAGACCTATTGCATCTAGATGAATCTCAGCATCTAAAATCCATGATAAATAATTCTCCCCCGAAATATCAAGGGCCGCAAATTCAAGCTTTGCAAGATCTGACATGTTTTAGAACTAGCACATAAAATATTAATATAATCAAATTTCATGTATGAAATTATTAAAATCAAATAATAATAATAATATGACAGAGAAAAAATAAATCAAACAATTATCATTACACAAAAAAAAATGAGATAAAGTTTGTGAATGAGAAAAAGATTAGAAAGAACCTCGGTTGAGGAATGTAGAGCATTGTTCTTAGGAAGAAAAAAAAATGCATTCACGCTCAGTTGGATAACCCTCGTGCTGATAACGTGTTATAAAATAAAGGTAATAAGAGAGAGACAAAGGAGAGGAAGAATAGAGAGAATGAGAGAGTAGGGAGCAAATTCTGTTAATATGTGTGTCTTATTAATGATAGGACGAGTCATATTTATAGATATAACCCAGAAAGGATATAAAATCAAATAGTAAATACAAAATATTACATAAAGAATAATGAATAATATGATTATCAATCATATGAGTAATTATATAAATCAATGGACGACCATTAATTCATAACAAGAATTAATTTTAATTAAAACTATTAAAATATCAGTATATAAAGTTAAACTATTAGAAAAGTATCTTTCTGATGCATACGAGTTATTATTCAGTTAGTCTTCGTATTAATTCGAATCAAGAAACATTTTATTCGTATAGCAACATTTGTTGAAATAAATATAAATTTGACTAAAAGCTAGTTAAAAAGGATTGATTCTTAATTTGAAGTTGATAAAATAAAAAATAATTTAAATTAAATTAATATGAAATGATTATTATTTTTATAGACATAAATATTTTAAGATATATAGTTAATGGATATACAGTGTAGAAGGCAGAAATGTTACGTTGAATATTTGGATTAGATAGTGATTGGTGTAATATATTAAGGAGGAAATCCGATATGAATAGGATTTTATGGATTAATTTGAGTAAAGGAATAAGGTAATGTCTGAAATGTGAAATTAATAATAAAATGCAGTCCATAATGTCTGCAAGTGCTCTCGGTATGATGAGATTGGGGAATATGATATGATAACTATCACTGGTCAACGCCCGTTTTCGAATTCCTAAATTCTCGTTTGGCGTCAATGTTGGACACCAGACACGTGAAAAAGCATGCTATGCTTTAGAATAATAAGTTAAAGTAATTCTTAATTTGTTTACTTGTGAGGATTAATTTGGAGAGAGGGTGATGATATATTTTAGTGAATTAATGGGTAAAAGTTAGTGTGTTTTTTTTTTTTAAGATTTGAAAGTGAACATGAATGAATTTATAACTAAAGTTTATAAGATTGAGTGAATTATTTGATTAATATGATAAATTAAAAAGTTAAGTTTAATTAAAAAATAAATAAAACTCATGATTCTTGATATTGAAAATACTAAAATTACATTGAAATGAGTTAAATTTATTTTATAAAAAAAAGTTAAATAAATAAATTATAAAAAAAATTGTTTTAATAATAATAATAATAAAATACAATACATTTACATATTGAAAAAGTTTTTTGGTAAATATTTTAAAAATTTAAGATATAATTATTATTATAATTATAATTTTAAAAGTATAAATGAGTCGAGATTATAGAAGTCTTTTACCATAAATCATCAGGGATGAAAAAGAAAAAAAAGCATAATCCTCCGAATCCTACAATCATTCCTCTCCGATTAATGTGAACAGTAAATCTTTCCAAACAAGTACGATATTAATGTCAAAATCTGTCTTTATTTCTATTTTCATACAGAGAAATTATGTTAAAATAACTTCTGAGCAAACTTCTCTAAATAAAAAAAATGTTTAAATCCTTGGTTAGTTTTTTTTAATATTAATTAGATCACCAAATTTTGTTAATTTTAATTTGATCCTATTTTTTAAAGTATGTTGCAATTTAGTTATTTTTGTTAATATAATACTAGCAACGTTAACTAATGTCTTATGTCAAGTTTTTTATTTTTATTTTATTTTATTTTATTTAAATTGTCATGTGTCAAATTAAAGATCATGTTATGTAGACTAGTAATGACAATGTCACATATTGGGACAAATATTATGTGAAAAATCTTGATTTTGTCTCTATATTTGTTATTTTGCTTAATTTAGTCTCATTTTTTTAAACTTGATCAATTTCATCTCTCTCCAAATCAAGAACAAATTCAACTTTTATATAAAAATGTTATGATGATATCTTTATTGAAATTATTTTTAACAAGATTAAGTATATTTAAATTTATATTTTACATTGAACTTAATTAAAATTTTATTTCAAATATTTATACATAAATAATTTCTATACAAATGTTAGGATTGGTTTAAAAATAATAACTTTATAAATTCAAATATAAAATTTTAAAGCAACTTCATAACAATTTTAAATAAATATATTTTATTTAAAATTTTAAAACAAAATTTAAATAGAGTACAAAAATATATAAATTTAATTTTGTTAAAAATATTATTATAATATTTATATAAAAGTTAAATTTGATCTTAATTTAAAGAAGATTAAATTGTATAGTTTTAAAAAAATAGTTAACTTTTTACATGATATTTATCCTAACGGAAACCACAAATTGCAACACATGTTTAAAAGGAAACTAAAAAAATAATTGATGATGTAATTAAGATTTTCAAACAAAAATAGAATGAACCCAAAATTCAAACCTAATAGAGATGGGAAGGATTAAAAATAATTCATTATGTCTTAAAGCAACCCGACAGTCAAGTGATTAAAAAATATGATTTCATCATATCAGTTGTAGGCTTTGTTCTTTTCAAAGGAAGGATTAAAAGGACAGAAAGAAGAAGAGATGAGAAAGATTAGAGGATGAAATTGATGTTGTTCTTTTTAAGGGATTAGGAGGTAATTTAGAGTAGATTAAAAAGTAAAATTGGTGAAAATTTGCGATTGAATTGAGTAATGTGACATATTAAAAAAAATTAATAGATAAAAAATTGAGATTACCAAAATATCCCTAATGTTAAAAGTAATATAAAATGCTATATAAATCATTTAGAATAATTTATTTAATTTATATTAATTGTGTGAAATAATAAAAATATATTTATAAAAAAATGAATAATCAAATTTATTTGGTATGAAATTAAATTTGACATTTATCAATTTAATGTTTACATGAAAAATAATTTATTTATGTTATATATATTTTTTGTTTTTAAGTCTTTGAAATATAAATTTTTTTGTTTATTTGATATGAACATATTTTTTAATTTGATTATGTTTGTTAATAATATAGGTAAGATTTTTTGATTTTATTTTTCTTTTTTTCAAATTTTATAAATTATATATTGCTTATATATTTTTTAACTTTTAGATTTTTAGATGTTTATTAATAATAAAATTTTATTTATTTTTATTAATAAATTAAAACTAAAATTACATATATTTATTTGTTAAAAAGTTAAAATTGATAAATATTAATAAATTAAGTAATCTAAAAAGTTTAAAGTAAATAATATTTTCTCATGGAGCTTAGAAAAAAACATATCAAAATTGAAAGACTAGAATAAATAAAAAATATTTTTTTACTATTTCATTAAATGATTAACAAATAATTGAAAACAAAATTTTATTGAAAAATTTATTAACAAAATAATTTAAGATTAAAAGATAAATTTATGGACAAATTACAAAATTAAACATACAAATAGTTTTTGATATAATAAACAGATTAAAATAATTTGTAAAATTAATGTAAACATACAAATTAATTTAAACAAGTGTAAAAAAATGATGAGGATAAAAGAGGTAAAAAAAATAAATATAACGAGGATAAAATGGTAATTTTGTATCCATCACCTTCTAATGTTTTCAAAAGTAAAAGGTTTCAAAAGTAAAAGGATGAAAAGAACATCCCCTCAAAAGAACATAGTCTTAATAAAGATTTTAAACATTTTTCTTAATCATTGAAAAACAAATTTCTTAATCAAAATGAAAAGTAATTTCTACGTAGAGATAAAGAGTTAAATATGTTTTTGGTCCCTCAAGTTTCAGTGAATTTTGGAATTAGTCCCTCATCAAAACTTTATACCAATTTAGTCCTTCATCTTTCAAAATGTGTGAATTTAGTTTTTTTAACCAAATTTTTTTAAGTTTATCTGATGTTTCAAGCGCATTTCATGATAGTATTTAAGTTAACATTGAAGCAAAAATGTGTCAAACAATGTAAATAATTTAAATACTATCATGAAATGTGCTTGAAATGTCAAATAAACTTAACAAAATTTGGTTAAAAGGACTAAATTCACGCATTTTGAAAGATGAAGGACTAAATTGGTCAAAAGTTTTGATGAGGGACTAATTCCAAATTTCGCTGAAACTTGAAGGAGCAAAAACATATTTAACCTAGAGATAAAATAGGTTAAGTTACAAAATTGAGAATGTGCTAGCAAAATATATTTTCAAAATTTTATTCCTGGAAAGAAGACTTGGTAGAGAGATGGCTAAAATTGATAGAAATACCGGTGCTTCTGACAACATCCAACAATTTTTCCAATTAAATGACACATTGTAAACAACAACTGACGAAATAGCTTTGCACTATTTTCTTAGTTTGTCCAAATACAATACATTTTCCATCCTACTTCTAATCTAAATACACTTTCTTGACTTGTCAGTGTTACAGAAAAAAAAGACATGGCAGCTATTCCAAAAATCTTGTTTAGCCAGTCTCATTGAGATTCTGCAGACTGAAAATGAGACCAATATTCTTTGACAAGATTCCCAAACAGTGATCCTTCTCTCTTTATCAACTTCATTGGCTCATCATACTCCACCAGTTTCCCTGAAAAAAAACATAGTCATAAACATTAACCTTTCCAACGCATGATCAATTATTTCAAAACTTACATCATCGGAATTATAGATTATTTTGGAAGCGAAACATACCATCACTAATGGCAAGAACCTTGGTGCAATCCATCACAGTTGGGATCCTGTGAGCAACCGTGATAACTGTACAATCTGCAAACTCGGTTCGAATGGTTTTCTGCAGAATCAAATCAGTTGCATTATCAATTGATGCAGTTGCTTCATCAAGCACCAATATGCGACTTCTGCGTAGAAGAGCACGTCCTAAACAAAATAGTTGTCGCTGTCCCATGCTCCAGTTTGCTCCAGCTTCAACAACTGTACAACAATTTGCCACTACTCATTAATACTCACGGAACAATTTGTCAGAGCAGAGTTGTAGCAAGCAACAAAACATCAAGTGTACCTGAAGAGTCTAATCCTAATCCCTCTTCTTTCTCTTGAACAGCCTCTTGTAACTGACACTTCCCAAGAACCTTCACATCGAAGCTAAAATCAGTCCACACATACAAACAAAGTAGAGATAAAAGACATAAAAGTACAAAATACTGAAAAATTAGAAAGCATGAATGTGATTACCTCCCATATCTCTTGATCAGAGTGTTGAGATAAGGGGTCCAAATTGTATCTGACAGTGCCATTAAAAAGGGTAGGATCTTGAGGTATGATAGCAAAGCGTGACCTCAAGTCATGAAGACCAATAGAACCAATGTCTATGCCATCAACAACTATTTGTCCACCAGCAGGTTCTACCAGACGGAAAAGAGCACCTATGAGAGTGGATTTTCCACTGCCTGTTCTGCCAACAATACCAATTTTGTGCCCTCCTTCAAACGTGCATGTGATTCCACGCAGTACTAGTGGTGCATCAGGCCTGTAACGTATCTATTTTGATACCAAGAAGCAAATTAGGAGCTTCGGGTCACGGGTTCAATCCCATTTTTAAGCAACATGTTTTGAAAAAGTAATGAATACCTGCAATTCATTTATCTGTACTCGACCAGCAACTGGCCAATTCGCAGGAGGACGATTTCCTTCTATAACTTCTGGTGCCTCACTTGGTATATGCATATACTGATTTAGCCTCTCCACTGATATTATATAGTTCGCTACATTGCATTGATTTTGAATTGAAAATACCAATGAGACGTTAAGTGAAAGGCCATAAGAGAGAGCCATGCCAATAAATCCTGAAATAACATCATAAGTTGAAATTATAATACTTGCATTGGACCCAGCTTATGATGAAAAACATCATTGCACGAATAACACAACATTTAGCTTTCCAAAAGTAATAATGGAAAAAGTCTCACCAGAGGAGAAACTTCCAGGTGGAAGTACGACCATGCAAAGTGCAGCAGATGCAAGAACAACAGCACTGACTGTTTCTAATCGTTGAATCAACCACTCATTTGCTGCAAAACTGTGGAAGTAAGGACTAGCATTGACATCAATTAGATCAAGATTTTTCTTAAAAAAACGATCTTCCTCCTCAAAAGCCCTTATTGTCACAGCTCCAGCAACAGATTCAGCAAGATGGTTAGCTACAAAGGATTTTGTGGTGCCATTCAACCGCATCAGTTCTTTCGCAGAAGCAAAGTAATATTTCTGTATAAAAGAAATATTTAGGTTAATAAGTATGTTTACTTTGCAATAAGAGTGTTTAAATCTATGAGAAATTGTTACAAAGTCATTAAAAGAGGAAAAGATAAAAGAGCCTCCATACTGTGAATTTTCTTTGTGGTACACAAGTTTCCTTATTTTATAAGTCAAATCTTGATTAAATCAGATACTTCCCAAAAATTAAAAATTTTCTACATGGAAGATAGGTTTCGAAAACCTGCATTATCTAAAAATGTAGGGATGAAGTGTATTTGTGTCATTATCATCTCATGTCAAGTTATCCATGTAATGTAATCCAAAGAAGGATTCGTTCATCACCTGCAAGCGGATTGCAAAATAAATCATTGGGATTGAGACAAACAAGACTTGCCAAGTAACAACTGCTAAAACTGTAAGATTAGCATAACAATTTGAAGTAGCTGCCACAGCAAACAAAAAGCCGAATGCAACATCAAGGTCCACAATGTTGAGATCTGAGGAGACCTAAACAAGGAAATAACAGACAAAAATATCAGTGCTTCCATGCATTGCATTACATTGTAAAGGGAAAGAAAAAAAAAATGTTTAATATGCTTACCCTAGTTAGTATCCGTCCTAAAGGAGTGGAGTCATAAAATGACATGGGAGCACGAAAAAGGGAGTTCAGTAGCTGTAAAAATAATGACTTTGACGATTGAAGGCCCAAAGCCACTGTAGCAAGACTTCTGATCAACAAGAATGTTGATGAAATAACTCCAATCAACAAGTAAACCACAATCAATTTCAAAGAGCTGACTTCAGGGTTGTCAACACTAGCTGCCATCCATGAGTTTTGTAATATTTGGCCAATCACAAACGTTAGCTGAGAAACAGCAGCCAAAGAGAATAATATATATCCTTTGCTCTGATTCAGATACTGTATATACGGTTTGAAACCATGGTCTCCTTTTTCTCTCTCTTCTTTCTTAATCAACTGATCACCTTTTGATGCTTCATGATGTTTCTCCATAGATGTTTTTCTAATATCTCTAGAACTATTTGAATGTTTCTGGGAAGATGTGACATCCACAAGCCGGTCAGAACCAGCAGTCTCTTTGTGGGCATTCACAAGGTTCTGAAATTCTTGGCTTGAGCTCAACAAATGGTTATACGGAGCAGCTTCTATAATTTCCCCATCTGACATCAACTGTAGAAAAAAAGAGTAATTACAGAACCATTAATTATATGCAAAAAAAGGAAACAAAAAAACGACATTACTAGTGCTTCTTGATGGAAGAAATTACCAAAACACAATCAAATGCTGGAAGGAAGTCAACTTGATGAGTCACGAGCAAGACTGTTTTTCCAGCAAGTCCTTCAATGATGTATTCCTGTCCAGATGAAAAGCCATTTATCAGTGAAAAGTTAATAACACCAAGACATAGCATAACAAATGTAGTACTGGATGAAGAGAAATTTTCATTACGTTGAACAAATTTGTTGCAGTATGTGCATCAACTGCACTGAATGGGTCATCCAAGAGATATATATCAGCATTCTTATATAGTGCACGTGCAAGTTGAATTCGCTGCTTCTGACCTCCACTCAGGTTAACTCCTCTCTCTCCTATTTCAGTGAGATCGCCATAGGGAAACAACTCAAGGTCCTTCAACAGTGAAGACCTATGAAGTGTTACTTGATATTTTTCAGCATCCATGTCTGCCCCAAACAATATATTCTCACGTACTGTACCTGATTGTATCCATGCTGTTTGAGAAACATAGGCAAACTTGCCATACACTTCAAGCTATAAAACCAAAAAACAAAATCAGGTACCTATTAATCAAATCAATCTAATATTACTACTCAAATGAAAATCTCATCTAATAGACAAAAAGGAACATAATCTTACTTCTCCTTGAGTCATAGAAACTTCTCTGAGAATCGCTGCTAAGAGAGTTGATTTGCCTGAGCCAACCTCTCCACAAATAGCCACCTTTTGCCCTGGTCTAACCTCCAAATTTATGTTTCTCAGTGTTGGCTCTGATACATTATCTTCGCATGAAAAGTTCGCAGACTTGATTGTTATTGAACCCTTCATGTTGTCATCGAGACACCTTTTTGTGGCATTTGCACTCTGCAGTTCAGGTGCCTCCAGAAATTTTACAATCCTAGTAAACGCAACTTTTGCCTGAATGACCACCCCAATAACATCAGGAATGGTTCTGATTGGATCCTGAACAAGGCGCAGAGTAGCCACAAAAGTGAAAACATTATTTGCATGCAGAGGAACATTAAGAAAGTAACATGCACCAAAGGAAGCAGCAGAGATCAGAACAGGGCTGGACCAGAAGAGAAAGGTGTTGTACGCCTTTCTTAATTGCACTGCATACAACCATTTGAGCTCCTCATTCCTTAATCTCTCTATAGCATTTCTAAACTTGGTTTCCCATGCATACAACTTCAACACCTTCATATTCACAAGAGCCTCAGAATAAGCCTTCAATCTCTTATCTTGTGCGACCATAAGCTTGCTCTGAAACTTGTGTTGTAACTTTGCAAGTGGAGTATTGCAAAGAACAGTGATTACTATCACCACCAAGGAGGCAATTGTTGCCAGCCCAACAGCACGAAAAAGAATTACTAATGAGATGCATAGTTGAAGGCTAGTTGTCCAAGTCTGGTGAAACCAATAGGGAAACTCACCAATTCTATAAGCATCCACAGTGACATAATTCATTATCTCACCACCAGAGTGCATCAATCTAGCAGAATTGGATAACCTCAATTGCTTTCTATAAATGGCTGCAGTCAGCAGTGACCTAACTTTCAGACCAATAAGTCTGCAGCGGAAATACCATTGCCTTTGAGAAAGGGATTCGATGGATTTTGTAAGGAAAAGTGATATTGCCAACACAAAACCTTCATATTTGAAACTCTCATTACCCTCAGCAACCAATATGAAAGAATTCAGAAGAAGAGGTCCTGAAGACAATGAAAGTACCTTGAGCAATGCAAAGAATCCTGATGCTAAAATTTCTCTCCAGTGGCATAAAAGTATTATCCTCAAAACTGATGGTTGCGAGGATGGATCCTTTTGTTTTTCTCTGTTCAGTTGGTCCAGAAATAGAAAATAACGAGTTTCTGCTCGATCCTCCTCCCGTAACCCTGGAATGTCTTCATCCTGAAGTGTTTTCTCTTTACCCATTTTCATCAATGGATTTAACCACCAAAATGACATTTTATTGAAGAATCCCGCTTTGGCAAATGGTGTTACATATGTAATAGATTCTTTTTCACTAGACTGGCCATTCAAGAGGGCATAAAGACTTTCATCAGATTCTCTGTTAGCGTCTCCATAGCTGGATTCCTTATATGTGCATAATAACAATAATATTGCTCCCGGAAAAGATAGAATATCTGAAGCTATCATAAGGGATAGTTTTCTGCTACTAATTGCATAAAACAATGATGACGCACAGAAAATACCAGAAATCAAGAAGATGAGAATAGAGTAAAGCCTCGACCACCTTCTTGGAAGTTGTTTCAACTTGAGAGTTAACATTAAACTCACTAACAACCACGTTAATCCGTGAAAGATTTCTAGAAACCACCAATCAAAAGGCAACACAGTTTGGGTTTTCCTCAACTTTTCCTCTAAAACCCAAATGCCTAAGAACAACTGCACCAACCCAATAACACCATTGACTATGGAAGAAACTGTCTGCAAATATGAATATCTTTGCACCTGTATTATACCCCGAGATGGTTTTAATGCTGACTTCTGGATCATGATGAAGACAAGCATCATGAGTAATAACACATCAAAGCAAGAGATCAACAAATGGTGGACACAAGTAGAAGGATCGGTGAGAAGTCTAAAGTCATAACTGCAAGGCATTCTTCCCGCCTCCGAACAACCAGATTCCCCACAAAACACACTCCAAAAAACCGTCATTTCCTTGACTTCTCTGGAAAGAAACAAAGAAGAATATAATCATGCCTTTGTAGAGAAAATCATTATCCTAAGAATTTGAAACTAAAAACCATGAATATTTTAGTAACAAGCTTTAGCCAAAGGGACATATTTGAGAGCGTGTCTCTGGCTAAGTTGACTTTTAAGAGAGAAAAAAAAGATATAAATAATTTTCCCCTGCCAGTTAGATCAAGGCTTAGTCTACAGAGAAATGAACATGGGCAAACAAATGTGCACATGCAGTCATCACTTATCATCAACAACAAGTAGAAGATATGACAATGGTGAACCATACACGCCTAACCCGAGTTTGCTTTTTGCTTTCTGAAGTGAAAGAGTATTCTTAACTTATTTTCAAACACTCTCTTTCCAATTACACTCTCTTACGGGGTAAACATTATGTCAACGTCAGTAATTAAGAAATAGAACACGTTGTTTAACAAGACTCACAAACGTCACTACAAAAGAGTACAATTAATCTGCATTTTTGGTGGTGAGGTATCTTCAATTTTGTCAGCTATTTATTTGGTTATTGCTTAATAGTGAATGATAGCATTTGAGTTTCATATTTACTAATCAATAAGTATATTAGTAAATAATATGCATGTTTTCTATACATCTTCATTTTGTTCCAGTTTCATGTATGGCGCATCTGGGCTGGTTCAAGTTCTAAGAGGCCCTCGACAGGGTGAAGAGGTTTGGTTGAACTGTTCTTGATTATTTATAAAATTTGGCTTTTTTTCTGCTTGGTTTAGGCCCGCGATTAATTAAAATTAAACTCTAATTCTGTCCGTACGTTTGATTTCCCTTTCGCCATCTTCTGCACCATTTTTTTTTTCTCCACCACTTGTCACGTTATTTCCTATTTCGCTCTCTTGATCGTTTATTCTTTTGTATAGCACACTGATACTGATGTATCAAATAAAAACAACTTCATTTCAGCAAGAAAACATGGGGAAAAAATAACACAATAAAAAAACACCTTCTGTTCTGCTGATTTCTGAAAGCGAATGACCGAACGTTGAAGTATTGCTACGATAATATATAAAAAGAAATAGCAAAACGAAAGGAATATTTAAAATAGACCAACGAAAGCGGCTGATTCAATTTAATGATAATAAAACAGAATGAATAAAAGGAATGAGGAAAAAGACAAACCTATGCAGTGTATCGTGCGAAACCTGAACTCATCGGTGGCTGAATGCCACACGCAAACGTATTTTCCTTTTGAACGCGTCTCTCAGAATACCGCAATGGACAACTTAAATAACAAGAAAAAAGGAAAAAAAACACATGTTTTTGTTTCTTGTTCTTGTTGTGAAAGAGTTGTTTGGTGAAGACAGGGTTCGCATGCATATGATGACGAGAAGAATGAGGTTATGGAGAAAAAACAAAAGGTAGGATATGCGAAGAAGAAAAAACAAAGATGAAGAAGCTTGCAGTGGTAACAGTGGAAGTGAGTGAAAGTGTTGAAGAATGAAGGTTGCAGGGAAAGAAAGTGCATCTACTTATATGAACGAGATTAGCGTCAAGACGTTACTGCATTTATATGAAGAATGCCATACGATGTCGTCATGGCTAACGTCAGTTGTTGTGTTCTTTTCTGTCATAGGGCTTGTTCACTCACTTGTTATTCAAATGCCTTTCCCTTAACAATATTATATCAATTAACCATCTATTCATCTTAACCACAAATTTTTTTTATCCACAATACCTTATTATTTGAAAGGTCAAGATATAATATAACCAAGTTATAAAAATGTCTTCACTCTAATAAACGATTATTAATTTAAAATAGCTCATATATTTTATTTATAGGAATTCAGTACATGTCTAAAGATTAATAAACATTCACGCCACCCTATCTAGCTAATTTATATTCTACTACCATTTTAAATTAGAGCATATTATACTAAAAGATTTTACTCTTTTTTTAATTTTTATTTTTTTAGATATTAATTTGTATCTTTTATACATTTTTGTTACATTTATGTACAAGTTATACAATAATATTGACTATTATTGCTGCTATTTGTTGAAAAAACTTTCACGACATTAAAGTTGTTAAAATGTCAACTTCGATCAACAATGTCTCTGGACAGATTACTTAGTTTTGCTTTTATTTTAATTTAAAATTATTTTAAAAAATAATTATGAAAGAATTATTGGTAACTTTTTGATAAAAAAATTTTCAATTTGTGTAAGACACAGAAACTCTCCCGACCACTCATGATGTTAGAAACAAGTTTAATGTAAACATTATAAATTTAAAACTATGTTGATTGTAGCTCAAAATAATCAATTAATGACGCTTATTATAATATTTTTAACTCTTTTTTTCCCATATCTTCGAATCAAACATCTCCAAAAATTCTCATATTTCTTACTTGTGTGTTTTATTGTATTTTTCGTACTTTTATTCGCCCCTACAAATTTATTCCGCTAAAGTATAAATATATCAAATACCTTCTTTAAAGCGTTTTCGTATTACTTTATATTTAACTAAAATTTTAATCATGTTAACAATGGATACCATACAAAAACTGTGGGTAGGATTTTTAATATGTAAATTTTATAACTAAGAGTATTTTTATAATTCATACTACATTTTAGATTTGCCATTTATATTTTTTTTATCTATAATTGCTATTAACAAATACCTAAACATATTTTAAATCTTAGGAAAAATAAATAATACGATTTTATTTCAAAGAAAAATGTTTAATATTTTATAAATTTTGCAAGATATCTATCATTAATAATTTATCGTAGTATACTAAACACTATAATCAATTTAAATAAAAATAATATAATATAAGAAATAAGACATAAAATACCAATAAGGAAGCGGCATGTGATCCCTTGCCAAAAACAGATTAGATGTCATAGATCTTCTTATTAAAAAATTATACTTAATTTGAATATATTAGTTTAATAAAAATGATTAAACTTGTAATTTGGAATTTATAATAAAGACAGGAAGAAGAATGATAAAATTGTCTTCTTCACTCATTCATCTGTGACATTTTACTTTAAAGTTGCACAATATTTCAGTGTGAGGAGGAAAAGGGGATTTTAACTTTGTCAAAAAACTCTTACGCAATATAATTTTTTAGAAAAATATGATCAACAATAATAATATTGCTTGGTTTGATTTTAAACTAAATTTGACGTCTGATTTTAGTTATTAAAAGCTTAGAATGTTTCAAAAAAATTTAAGGTTTTTTCAATTACGTAAAATTTAAAATATGAAGTAGTAAGTTGTATTCTCGTAACCTTTTCTTCTAATATAAAATGTTGACAGAACCGTCTTTCGAATATTATAATTGAACTTATCACACATTCATAAATCAAAATTATATATCATTAAAAAAAACAACAACTAATTAATATATATATATATATATATATATAATTATGTTAATAAATAAAAATATAAAAAAGATACATATATAAATTACAAAAAAAAAGTATAAAGGGAGACACGCATGAAATGTGGTTCTGCTAGTTTTGTATAAAGAGCATTAAAGTTTTGATAATGGATAACAGATCCAATATTAAGACATGCACTATATTGAAGATATGGTATATATGGACCCTACGCAGCACATTGATAAAGCATGTTTGGCTAGTAAGTATTTTTACAGTAGATTAAAGTATATTTTTGGTCCCATATTTTTTGTTAAGTTTTTTTAAATGAGTTCTAATTTTGTTTTTGTGTTCAAATAGTTTTCAATTTTCATCAATTTTGTTCAATTTGATCTTTTTCTGCTAACACCGTTTAAATCATTGACGACCATCAACACTGACTATCATGTGTCATTTCGTGATTTTTTAATTTTTTTTTAATTTTTTTAATTTGCCTAAATGTACATGTGTCAACCTATCAATTTACCACGTGTTGAAATTAATGTTTTAGATTTAATTTGATTTCTATATTTGTTATTTTTTTCAATTTAGTTCTAATTTTATTTAAAATTAACCAATTTTGTCCCTCTCCAAGATGAAACCAAATTAAATTTTTATATAAAAGTTATAATTATGTGAATTTTAATATATTATATAAAAACATTTAATAAAAAATGTGAATTTTAATATAAAAATTAAATTTTGTTTCAATTTAGAGAGGGACAAAATTGATTCATGTTAACAAAAATTGGAACTAGATTGAACAAAATTAACGAATATAGGGATCATATTGAATATAAAACATTGACTCTAACACATAAACTGCTGGGTTGACGCATGAACATTTAAAAAAAATTAGAAAAAAATAAAAAATAAAAATCATGAAGTGACATGTGACCGTCACGGTTCATGACCGTTAATGATTTAAACGATGTTAGCCAACAAAAGATCAAATTGAACAAAATTGAAGAAAATTGAAACCTATTTGAGCATAAGAACAAAATTAAGACTTTTTTGACAAAAATTGGAACAAAAAATTATTTTAACCTTTATATTACTATTATAATTTTGTTATTTTGAATTCTCGTATGATTGTTGAAGATTATTATAGTTTTTTTCTTTATTTTAAATTCTAGTATGATTTTTTCTTCATAAATCCGAACATTGTTTTATAAATCAATTTTGTGTTGTTAAATTGAATTAAAGTTCCTTTATTTTTATGTATACTAATTATTTCAGTCATATTTATTGTTGACATTAAAAATAATATAAGTGTTAAGTTTTGTATTAAATGAAAATAACAAAGTTAAACATACTATATATATATATATATATATATATAAAAACTATACACTAAGGTTTCGAGATTTTGAATCACGTAATATCAATATTTTGTTTGAGCTGAAATATATATAATCTCTTCCTAACCCTTTTTATGAAAAAAAATCATTACTTGGATGTATCATATTTTTCACAGAATTATCCAAATATAAATCTCTTAACAAACCGATTTTGTGATTGAGTAAGTTAACAAGGTGCGTTGAGTCTTATGCCAATTTATTTTGAGTAGAGATTCTTGATCTTAAGTTGAAGTTGAAGTTATAGAGTAAAGAGGAAAAAGGCAACGTAAAAGTCGATAATGGTGGCAAAGGTCAAGGAAAGACATAATGTGAATGAGAATGGGTAGAAGGAATAATAAGACAGAGAGAATAAAGACAAAGATACTGTCATTCTACTTGGAATAAAGGGGGGTGTATTCGGCAATCATCATTTTCTTAATCTCACATGACCACAGTATCACTACTTTACACACTCCACTCTTGCACACATTTGATTGGATGAGACTTCACTTCAACAGTACCTTTGTCAAAATAAGATAAAATAAAATGATAATACGATTCTTATTTTTTTATTCTCTTTATTTTTTTATTTTGTTATGTAATTTAATATGAATTATTGATTCTTTTAAAAAAATAATGATATATTAATTAATAATTTACATCAAATTACATCAAAAATTACAATATAAAAAAAATTGAGAATTATATTATCGTCCTTTGCCAAAATTCTACAAGACTAAATATTAGGTTCAATCAATAATAAATTTTATTAAATAGACTTAAATTCAAATATATGAATAGTAAGTTAACTAGTTTAAGTTTAATTCAATCTCGTATAATTTATTATAAAATAAAAATTGTATTCATTTATATATTATTAACTTTCAAAAAGATACTAATAAAAAAAAAATTTTGTATTAGAAAAAAAAGTATAATGAAAGTCAGTCTAATTTTTTTTTTGTCAAAATATATTTACTCTTTCTTAAACTTTATTTGAAGTATTTAATATTAACATGTTTAAACAACTTTTGTCTTACAGTTCTGAACTATTTATATCTAACATAATGTATTATGAATATACTGAAAAGCGTGGAATCATGATCCTTTTGTTTGTTATTCCCTCTATGATGTGTGATATACGAACCCACATAGTGGCTTTGAAATGGAATACAAAGTGCATGAAATTTAGTGTTTGAGACTCTGCAAGAAAAAAAGGTGAATGAAAGAATCTACAAAGTAAGCATATATTATTTTAATATTGTGCTGTCTCCCTTAGAACACTCAATATGCATATAATACAAATTAATATATAATTATTAAAGTTAGTATGAAAAGTTAAGTTTAAATCCAATAAACATTCAAACTCTTTAAAAAACGAATTTTAAGATTAATTTATTAAATGTTGGATTTTTAACAAACACTCACAATTAGCGATAGTAAAATAATACACTAAACAAATAATAATAATAATAACGTGACTTTATACCATTTTAAATACTAAATTTTAAGTTTAACATAATCTTGCCAAAATCAACTTATAACATGAGTTACTTCTACTTATATATTGCAAACCTGTCTTATAGATTTCTAACAAAAATAAAATAGTATATTAATTAATTAGATGATAAACTACAAAATAATATGGACTTTTTATTTTTATTTGAATATTCATCTACTTTATTTATGACACATATTTGGAAAAGATATAAACTATATTAACTACTTTAATTTATTTACAGCCCCACAACATATTATAAGATAATTATGAAAATTAAACCCAAATATGAGAGGGCATTAGCCATGGACCCATTTTTTTCCTTTTTCTAGTTGTTTCTTTTCTTCTTTTCCTTCTCTTACTTTCTTTTGTCTTTTCAAATTCTGCATGCTTATATATGTCTTTACACATGTTATTCAGCGTCTGAGAGAAATTTAAAGTTGTTTTCGTGTTCCCCTCATGATTAGTTAAGTGGTACGGAGTTCCATTTTACCCTAAAAAAGTATCCAAAGCAGAATCTTTATTTATGAAAAAATATCACAACTTAAACCAATTAAAACTCTTTTGGATCTAACAAACCATTTTATTTAAATAATTTAAGGCTTAATTACTGTTTTAGTCCTCTTATTTGTTACCAAATTTCAAAATGGTCCTTCTATTATTCAGAGTCTCAATTTAGTCCTCAAGTTTTCAAAAGTGACTCAATTTAGTCCTCAAAGTTAACAGCGTTAAAATTCAATAACGGAACAGTGACATGGCTGTTTTACTCTAGCTGACTTAGAATTACGTGGCCCGTTAGAATTATGTGGAAGGTGAATTGGGGGAAATGAAATTAGGGTTAGTATATTGGAATTGGGATCAGAGGTGAAATAATTTGTTCTTCGAAATTTGGTGTGAGGAATTTGTCGCTTCGTTGGTGTGAGGAATTTGGAGCTGCGGAAATTGCGTTCTTGGGTTTATCATCTGTAATCGCCATCGTGGAGCATATTCCAGGTGAGTTGTTCTTCGAAATTTCGTTCTTCCGTTTTAGGGCTTTGTGTATTTTGGGTATAGGGTTTTCAGTTGGTGGGTTTGGGTGTAGGGTTTTGATTTGCACACTTGATTGTCGGTTTTGGGTGAAGCTTTGTTTAATTTTTGCGATGTTTCCGTGTTGTCCCACCACTTTGACATTAATATGTGGTTTGTGGTCCCCCTTTAACGAGGTTTGTGTATCCTGTCGGTTTGTCGGTGGTATATGTTGTAATAATTGTATATTGGTATGGGTAACTGGTAATTTCACAGGTTTATGATGGAAGATGACAAGTTTAAAGTAGTTATTCACCATGGAGGATATTTCGTGAATGAGGGTGGAATCAAGTACGTCAATGGCCATAGAAGCGAATTATGGTGTGATGAAGACAGGTGGTCTTACTTCGAGGTGCTTTCCATATTGAGAGAAATGGGTTATATTAATGTCAAGGATCTGTGTTATTCAGTAGGAGGTTGTCCAGTGTTGGAGGAAAGGTTGCGTCAATTTGTTGATGATGTTGGTGCACTGCATATGGTCCAAATCGCGAAGCAGCGTGGTGAAGTCCATATGTATGTCATTCACTCAGTATGTGTAGCAGAGGAGGTTCATATGTTGGAATATTATCCAGCTGGGGATAATGGTGAAGACAATACTGGTGTGGAGAACAACACTGAGGCTGAACCCGTAGAGGAAGTCCAGTGTACTGATGCAGAACAAGTTGAACCCACAATTGGTGAGGCTAAGGTGCAGTGTGAGGCACAAGTAGTAGTAGATGAGGGTGATGTGCAGTGTGAGGCAGATGTTTTAGAAGAGGTGCAGTGTGAGGCAACAACAGAAGTGCAGTGTGAGGTAACAGAACAGGTGCAGTGTGAGGTAACAACAGAAGTGCAATGTGAGGTAACAGAACAGGTGCAGCCTGAAACTGTTGAGGTTGAGGTTGAAATTCAGCATGTTGGTGAATCACAGGCACAACCTCAGAGTGGTGTGTCGCAGGTGCTACCTCAAACACAGAATGTGGAAGAGGTTCAG
>Ga0214542_1007346_pt1 | contig 19215 bp, 9 predicted proteins | sample CNSS1metaG_FD_160096 | JGI IMG/M metagenome (GOLD analysis project Ga0214542, IMG submission 160096) | Root nodule microbial communities from cowpea collected in UCLA plant growth center, Los Angeles, California, USA - CNSS1 | ecosystem: Host-associated > Plants > Roots > Nodule | place: USA...
ATATATATATGAAATTTACAATTTCTAAGAAGACCTTTAAAGAATAAAATCATAAATTAAATTTGCATAATTGTTATTACCAAATAAAAGTTATTTAGCCACTTAAAAAACGCAGTCTCAAATTGTGACTGAAATAGCCATCGATTTACATATGTCTCAAATTAACCACCGAAATAGCGATTAAATGACTTGTTAATGATATTAGTCGTATAGCGATTGAAATAACAACCAATAATATTAGTAGCTTTACCGGAATGCTTTCTATTTTTACTAATGATAATTAAAGTTCCATTTAGTTCATCCAGAGGATAATTAAAGTTCCCTTTGGTCTCCCAAATGACTTATTATCAGTTTTATAACCTGTTATATCAAACAAAATTAATAATCATTTTTGTGTTTTCTAATATTTTGGGGTTTTCTATTTTTATGACAATTTACTATACTAAATTTTTAGTAAATTTGTAATTGATTTTTTTTAATGTACTATATACTTTTATTATTTATCCAATTTATTGGTCGAAGAGAATTGTCTTTGAACAGAAGTTGGGATATTTTGCAATACGATAAGCACAATACAACTACATCTCGATTGTTAGAGGAGGAAGCAAATACTGGACAGGTTCTTCATTTTTCCTTTATCATAAAAAATCCTTTCCTTTTTCTCTCTTGACATATCCTCTTGTGCACATCAAGGTTGCGCCAAGGATAATAGCCTTGTTAACATTGTTTAAGCTTTGTCTTAATTGATTTTATTTAAAATAAATGAAGGATGCTAGTATGTCTTATTTTGGTGAAACTATCAAGTAAAACGCTAAGCACCCATATTCCTAATCCAACCTATATTTATATAATACATTCAAATTGTACAATTTATTAGAAAGAAATTATAATACGTAATCATGTGTTATTTAAATACTAATTTAGATCATGATGGTCTTGACCCACTAAGTAAAACACAAGCACCCGTATTCCTAATCCAACCTATATTTATATAATACATTCAAATTTTACAATTTATTAGAAAGAAATTATAATACTTAATCATGCGCTATTTAAATTCTATTTTAGATCATGATGGTCTTGAACCATCTAATAATTTTTTGTTTTAGCCTTTAAAAACTACATTGTTTATTGTCTTTAAAAACTTTCGCCAGCTAATCTTGAACGCATTGTTTGCTATCTTTAAAAATCTTTACAAGCTGCATGAGTATCATTTTGTTGTTTTACTTGTATGTTGTAAGTCTTTCCTAATCTTAGTTGAGAGATTTTGAATGAGAAATGAACATACTTAGACTATAGGATAAGTAGCATGCCTGTTTATGCCATAGAGGTTGACAAGGGCACCATTGTCCTTCACAATCTTCTTCTAACCACCCTCTCCCTTGTATGATTCCCTTGATAAGTAATTAATTTTTTTTTGTAGTCATGCCAATAGATAAATCATGGATTTCTAAACCCCGAAACACCATTGCATATGCAAATGTGTTGAACATTTTTTTGGATTTTGCTTTTGAACATGGCAATGGTCTTGTCATTAAGTGTCCATGTTCAAAATGTGGATTCAGAAAATGGCAAACTAGGGATGTAGCTCAAGAACACTTTGTTGACATGTGAAGCCAAGGTGGTGTGTCTCATGAAGATTTGATGAAGCTTTTTGAACTACTTAGAAGCCATTACCATTAGAATCAAGCCTACATTGATGAAGATAAGGAGATTTGATGGTATTAATGTTGGTCAAGTCTGGAACGTGTGTTCTCCACATGGATAAATCATTAAGAAAGAGTATTTGATGTTTGTAATTCACATTGTAGACCTTGTAGCATTAATTTGATGTATTTGGTCTTTATTGTGTTTTTTAATCTGTTGAATGATTTTTCAACAGGTTAAAATGTGTCTTTTAATCTGTTTAATGGTCTTTCAACAAGTTAAAAGGTTAGCTGCAATAGTCTAAAATTGTGACTTATTCAATCAGTTGATTTATTTTTTAATCGACTGATTTCACTTAAGTCAAGTGAAATCAACCGAATGATTTGGAAATCAACCTGTTGAATTTCATAACAGTTTGACTATAAGTGCTGTAATTTTCAAAAGAGAGGCAACTTGATCATTTTTTAGCACGAAACTGTTCTAGAAACTTGGGAAATCTCTCTCTCTCTTTTGTAATCATTCAGACTGCAGCTGTTGAAGATTGATCTTGGATCAATTCTTGGAGCTTTTGGCTTGTGTTTGAAGCTTGGAGAAGGTGGTTTGTGGTAGGCAGGGATCTCCAAGCTTCAATATTTGCTTCAATAGAGAAGAAAAAGGAAAGGATTTTTTATGATAAAGGGAAAAATGAAGAACCTATACAGTATTTGCTTCCTCCTCTAACAATCGAGATGTAGTTGTATTGTGCTAATTGTATTGCAGAATATCCCAACTTTTATTCAAAGACAATTCTCTTCGATCAATAAATTGGATAAATAATTAAAGTATGTAGTACATTAAAAAAAATCAATTACAAATTTACTAAACATTTAGTATAGTAAATTGTCGTAAAAACAGAAAACCCTAAAATATTAGAAGACATAAAAATGATTATTAATTTTGTTTGATATAACAGGTTATAAAACCGATAACAAGTCATTTGGGAGACTAAAGGGAACTTTAATTATCATCTGAATGAACTAAATGGAACTTTAATTATCATTAGTAAAAATAGAAAGCATTCCAACAAATTAAACACACTCTGAGCTATTGAACGTTCAAGGAGACTGGTTAAACTTTGTGATCAGGTTACAGTTGGAAGTTTACTTAAAAATGTATGTGACAAACTCAACATAATTCAATAACACAAAATCAAGTTGAATCAATGGTTTCAACATCATACAAAAAAGCTCAAGAATAAACTAGGAAAAGTTAATGTTGCAAAAGCTCATATAAGAGTACTAAATAGTTAATTTACAAAGACAAGTATTTTCTAATTTTGAGCAACCAATGGTACAATAGTTTTTCCTCATTGTTGATTCCTTCAATTTTCATATTGTTTTTTCTGCCACTTGAAAGTATTAAATCAGCAAGTAATAAAAAAAATAAAGGGAGCTATTCTTTGGTATCACCTACATAAAACCAAGTCTCGTAAGGGAGACATTAACAGACCTCATTAACGAAAAAAGGTGTGAAAAAAATAAGACCAAAATATACGAACAAATGGAATGAGAACATGAAAAATATATATTTTAATTCTAAGCAATTGATGTTACAAGATCATTTAATCACATAAAGAATTAGGAAAATCCTCACAAATAGGATGAGTCGATCCTGAAGGGTACGAGTGAATCACAAAAACCAGTGCAGACAAAAAGTGGTGAGACAGTCTCAAAATCATCTATGCCACAACAACGAATATTTCCTTCCCATAATTAAAACTCTAAATCGAACAAGGTTGGAACTTGTGGGCACGAGGTTGGTTAATAACATGAATCTATTAAATGGATTGACACAATTGGATTGTAATACCTACTGATAAACTAGGTTCCATGTCTTTGAAACATTTAATAACTCATATGATGTTATAGTCAGATAAATCATCTCTGCACCTAAAATCATTTAATTACATGTAATTTTTAATGGGTTGGATGCAATTGAAAAAATATGCAATTGATAGAAGAAGTAACAATGGAAGATTAAAAAAAAAAGAGAAATATACCCTAGTATGCCAATTTCCTCTTTGGCATCTCTCTGTACATCGTCAACATCACTTTCCTTGCTGACTGAGATTTGTGAAACAACACAAATTGAATTAGAAAAACAGAACTAGAGTGGCTTGAGAGAAAGGAAGACCGAAGTGGGTTGAGAGAGAGGAAGACCAGATTACTCACTGACTTCAAAGACACAAATCAGAATCAGCACTCTCTTTTTCAAAATAATGGGTTTAACTCCAAACTACTCGTAGACTTACGATTAAGCCAAAATACTAAACAATGATCGGTTTTGCCTTTAATCCAAAATGATGAAGCTTTAAAGGGCGATATCTTTGTGTTCAACTCCAGACTGAGAGGCAACTCTAAGATGTTAACCTACCACCACACAAAAATCAAAATGCACCTCCAAAATGAAAACCCTAAATCAATTTTTTTTATCTTACCAATACTAGACGAAGCCGAAAATTGGTTGAACTAGGATGCCGAAGAATGTCGAATGTGATTTGAGAATATGAAGAAAAGCCAAAATGCGGAAAAGTCGAAATGAAGGAGACGTCAAAATGTGGAAATGCTTAATTGAAAATTAAGAGGGAATTAGTGCTCGGGAAGCTACATTTATTAAAGGACGTAAGTTCAAACTGCCATATTTTACATGTAAAATATTGCAGTTCAATAAATGTCATATTATATTGTAAAAAGTGACAGTTTTAAATAACCACCACATTAAAACTGCCACAATTTACATGATTTTTTGTAGTGTCACTTAATAAAAAACCTTATGTTAATAAGAAACTTTTTTTATTTATATTATATTTTGATGAATATATTGTTTATTTTTTATATTATATTGCTTCTTTTTGGATCTCTTCCTCTCATATCATGTATCTTAAATCTGCTTAGTTTTATTCTATGTTTACATTATGCTTTTTTTTTATTTCAACAAAAGAAGTGTAGCTGAAACAAGTATTAATTTTTTCTTTTAAAACATGACACAATGAAAACAAAATTGGTAATCTTAAAGTGCAGATGCTATTAGTAAACTTGTGACAACCTAGCACACTTTCCCTCAATTAACGGAAAAAGTCATAAGATGAACTTGTTTATAGCAGTTGTGCATCTACAATAGAGGTGAGTTTTTAACTTATTAGGTTGGCATTCACCTTATTCATGCTTAATTTACAATTTATTGTGATTTGAAGATTTTTTTATTTGTATGTCATATCATTACAATTTGGATTTAATGTTTTAGTTTCATTTAATATGGAGTATTTTATAACATGTAATAGAAGATTACATGTTAGTTCATTAATCATATTGAATATGTCATTTGTTGCGGTCGATCTGCATTGATATAAATCCTCAAAGGTAAAAAGTGGATGTATAAAAGATTGGATGGTAATAAACATCTAACAGATGAATTTAGAAAAGGAGTGTATAAGTTCCTACAACAAGTTATTGGTCAAGAAAAGTTAGTAGAACAAGATGAAATATTAATATGTCATTTTTGTAAGTGTAAGTGTAAACTTTTCAAGTACGCGGATCATGTTGGGTTGGATCTTTACCATAGATACTCATGCCTAATTATTATTCATGGACAAATCATGGTGAAGAATTGTCATGACTTACCTAATAGATGTTAGGAGTTCAAATTATCGAACTTGTGAGCAAATGAAAGAATTAGGTTTATATATATATATATATATATATATATATATATATATATATATATATTATTTTGACATGTTTTTAATAAAACTGTGATAGCAGTTGTTTTTTCTCTTTTTTTTTCTCCATTCATCAACCATACTTTACGTTCTTTTCTCTCTTCATTCCACTTTCCTTTCAATAAATTTAAATTTATTTTGTATGTTAATTTAATGACATTACATATTTAAAAATGTTTAATGACATTACATATTTAAAAATGCATGGCGGTATACTATTCAAAATTTATAATATCTAAGAACTTAAGAATAAAATTTTAAATTAAATTTTACATATATAAAAAGCGTGAAATAAAATTACAAGGATTCAAAAACATAAGACATATATGTCATTGCCATTATAAAGCTATTTAAATTTTGTTGTAAAACTAATTTCAACATAAGGTAAAGTTTCCACGATTAATTTCACATGGAAGCCAAAATGAAAGACTAGAGTTTTTCCAACTGAAGAATTGTGCGCCACTTTTTCTTTTTTAGCTTTGGACGTTTCAAAGTCTTTGGGAAAGACTTCAAATTATTTTAGTAGTATTTGTGCTTTTTCTACTTCATTCTTCCACACTAAACAGAAATGAAGAATGCATTATAAAATTATTCTATTCACAACAATAAATTTATGTAGAATCATTCCTACCTATACAAGAAGATTTTAAATAGCTAACATTTTCACTATAGAGCTTCCTCATGGCAAAATCTTACGAACAGGCACGAAATGATTGATATTCATTTACTAATTTAAGGGTGTTGTAAATAGCAAATTATTAAGAAAAAATATTATTGATATCTCCATAGTAAATTTAAGGGTATGTCATTTTTTTCTATGCTGAAATTGTCACTTCATTTATCACATTCAGAACAAAAAGTGTTTACTTAAGCATATTCCCAAGAGCAAAATTACTAATGATAAAATCAAGAATAATATTTTCTAACATGGCTTCTCTGGTAGATAAAATTGTTAAAGCATTAATATTCTTGTGACACTAAAGATCTTAAATCAGTTCTTATAAATTTTAACTTTGAAAATATCCTTTTATATTGATATTACATTAACAAGCACAGTTAGTAGGATCCTATAAGCAATTAAAACATGTGGATAACAAACCCAACTAAAGAATGTCAATAGATATAATTAACTCATCAAGCTAACTCATTTTTAATACTTTCAATTCAAAAAAAATATATCATCTAGATTAACATTGGATAACAGTATACAAGGAAAGATAGTGAACATTATCACAACATTTTCTTAATTCATTATCTTCAAATAAATATTTTCTTACATTTATGTTATTATTAACATTGACATTTAAAAAAAAAACATAGAATTAGAACAACAGGAGACACAACATAGCAAAATTAGAAGATAGGAATAATTCCACATTTTTTTCACACACAGACCCCACTTAATTTTGTTCAATCTTTCCAATATTTTCTTCTCTACTTAACTACCTTCTTCCTCTCATTTCACTTCCCTTCCTATCACTCACATTCCCTGCTATCATACCAAAAGAACCGTAAGTCTATCTGCATAATTTTTCTCTCTGTTTTCTTTCTCTCAACATTTTCCAAAAAATTGGAATAGTTGGTCAGATATCACATTTGAAAAAAATAATAAAGTTGATAAATAACGGGGTTTTGCTTTAAGATTGAGAGGGAATATCAATACGAAGGAAGAGTTCTTTGGGGGAACATTTTCTAGCACCCCTTTTATACTTATTTGGAAAACTTCTAAAGGTTTAATCATGACACTATTTGGTAGGGTCAAGATTATGTAGATTTGTCCATCCTCCAACTATATGTATACAAAAATATTGTAGTTGGAGTTGCAGTCTACATTATTCATGTAAATAAAAATATCGTTAAAATGAAATAGCACTGGTCAAATATTAAAATAGAAATGAGAAATAAAAGTCTTTTGAAACAAGTTATGAAATTTGGTGTCCCAGTAGGGACTATTGGCCTGGGGGCGCTTTGGATCATATAGACATCCAAAGATCCATAAAGACAAAATAGAAACAAGGCAAATCTGGAAAATTTAAGCAGCGTTTATTTGTAAAATCCGAACAACCAAATTGCCTAATCAAAGTTCTGAATATTACCAAAATTCCCAGTTCAACAACCAATAATTTATGAATCACAGTCAGTGCTTTGATTTATAGTGAAACTTACCTGACCCTGACCAAGAAAATGGAAATGATAACAGTCTGTAAAATAAACACAGAACTGACTGATAAGACTAGAACAAGATTACTGAAGGATACCGAACTTTGAAATAGACATGCAAGTCAACAAGGCAATGCCTCCCATTCAAGGATTTCACCAGCAGACATGGGAACAATGTCTCCAAATGGAAATGACAAATAATCTGGTACTTTCCAAGGAGCTTTCCTCAGTTTAATCTTTGACTTATTTCTAGGGAGGCCATAGAAGTCAGGTCCATTGAAGCTTGTAAAAGCCTCCAGCTTATCAAGTGCACCGGCCTAAAATTGCAACAATTTCACAAAGAATTGTAAGACTTAAATCCAAAAACTTTCACAAATCATGCAAAATATGATAACCATACCACATACTCATAATATATATTACCATACAAACACGTGAGAAATTCATGTGAAAATTTGTGATGCATTATCAGATATCATCACCTCTCTAACATACTGTATTACTTGTTTTGCAAACTATAGAAATCATATTTTCGCTTCCAATCACAAAGTTTCATTTCTAACTATTCTCACAAACTCTGCATATTACAATTGAATGATACAAAAATCACCCTTCTGAAATCTACCCAGATGCACATTAGTGAAATGAAGTGCTACCTCTTCAAAAACCTTGGCATATATTGATAGAGCTACCAGGGAGTTGTATATCCCAGCACATCCACATGAACATTCCTTTCTCCGCCTATCATGTGGTGCACTATCAGTTCCAAGGAAAAATCGTTTACTTCCACTAGTAACAGCCGAAACAATAGCCTGTCCTAAATAAGAAAAAGAAAACAAAAATGAGCTAAGATGACCAGGATACGTACAGTTTCTTAACATTATCAACGTGATGATCCTTATCCCTAGGGACATTTCCTCAAAACTAACTCACGAATTATTATAGATAAAGACCGAAACGCTTCAATGGTACTGTGTAACACGTACTGTGCTACACTCTGCAATTAAAATTTATGAAGTACAATTGTGTTTCTTGAAAGACCATTCAATGCACTTCAGAACATAATTATCTTTTCCAATCAAATCAAATAGGCTGATTAATTTAATTAACATAGTGTAACACCAAGAAAATTAAAAAAAAAAAAAACTCATAATTTAAATTATTTCATCAATCTTCCAAATTCGACTGAATCATTAGTTCAAATTGTAAACAGTGGTATAACACCTGGAAGATGTTGAAATTTATTAGATTGTACAGAATGGAAAACAAAGCTACGTACTGTGGATCTCTCTTTTGAGCACTGGAAGACAGTAATTGTGAGGCTGTAAACCACCTTGGAACAAAGCATTACGATTAAGAAGAAGATGTTGCGGTGTTACGGTTGCTGCTACGAAACCTTACAAATATAGCAATTCATGAGAATAATTTTAAAATTAACACAATGATAAATTATCTTTTCCTAGAAATTTAGTTAGTTACCTTCTTTGCAAGACTCTACAAATTTAACAGCATCTGCAGTAGTAATATGCTCCATCACAACCTTCAGCTGTGGAAGCCTTTGAACTAAAGGCTTCAAAATTGTTTCAATAAATACCTTTTCTCGGTCAAAAATATCTACGTCTGAATTTGTAACCTCTCCATGAACCTGTAATGTAAAGTGATAAGTATAACGTAAACTTATAAGTTTTACATATTAAATAAAGGGCAAACATAAAGAATGAAGCATGCCACTAGCCACCACTGACTACCACAAACACCAGCCAGTTCATGGTTAAGTGAACAAGAGTTGGTAGATGTTTTCAAAGGGGACTTGATAAAAAACCGGTATCCAACATAGCACCTAGTACATGCATTCTATTAAATGGTATAAAATAATTCATGAAAAACGTGACATATTAGAAGTGATTTGAATTAAGAAGGCAAACATGGAACATAACAATGAAATACATTCTTAAGCATCAGTATAAGAACATTAAACATTCACACACACACAATTGGGGTGGGGAAAGAAAATGTAAAGAAATAAACAAAAACAAAAACCACAAACAAAAATAAAATTTAAATTACCAATAATGGTAAATTTTGCTCAACCATTTCCTCGAGAACAGAAAAACAATTTCCAAAAAGATCTGTAACACCGTCTTGGGAATTCGTAGTGGCACCAGCAGGATACAACTTCACACCATACACAAGTCCACTTTTTTCTGTCAATGTAAGTAGCATAATCAAGAATTGTACTATGATAAAAGGGATTGGGAGGAACAAAGCCAATAGATGACTAAGGAGGGTGCAGTCTAATCAAATGATAAATGAACATATATTATCATGACCTCATGGCCCAGGTTAAAGACATTTGTTACAGGATCAAAGATGATGTGTTAGACAATTGCATGCAACAAATATTATACTGATCAATAAGAAGTAAAAGAAGATGACAGAAACCTCGTTTTAACCAGCTTAAGAACAAAACTTACATACATATAAATATAAATACACACAAATTAAAGTTACGGATAAATTTAAGACTTTTTTCTGTTCATAGGTAATAAATATTTTTTAAGTAGTGCATCGTGCTAATTAGACTCACTTGCAAGTTTAATCTCATCAGGCGTAGTCAAGTCTGTGAGGTAAAGTGTCATGAGAGGAGTGAAGTTGCTATCTCTAGGTATTGCTTTCAAAATGGACTCTCGATATGTGACAGCGGCAGATGTGGTAGTGATGGGTGGTTTCAAATTTGGCATCACTATAGCCCTTCCAAAATTCTTAGCACTGTAAGAGCAATAGTCTGAATCACTCTTGTGAACTTTAATGTGAATGCAATAAACAAAATGGATGGCATGCTATACAGAAATGTACAGTACAAGACTTTCTCACATTGACCCCAAAAGATTAGGAAAGAGTAAAGTGTCAACAATATCAATAATCTTATCCCACTATGTAAAGTCAGCTAGACAGATCACGCAATGCAATTATTAGGTTCAAGCAAAAGCTAAATTTAAGGATAATATTCAACATGAAATCCCTCTTAATAATTTCCTCCAATGTATTTATTGCTCTCCCTCTGGCCCTTTGAACAGGGCTTAAAACTATGTGATCTATTCTCCTCAGCCTCAAGTGGCATTTGAATGTCCAAACCACCTTTATCAATTTTCTATCATTTTTTCCCCGGTAGGAGTCAAACCAAATCTTCCTATCATTTATGTCACTCCTTTTGTTTTGCCCTTTTAAAGCCCAATATTCACTGTCATAGAGCATAGGTAGTCTAGTCATCTTGCAGTCCAATAAAACTTTCCTTTGAGCTAGAGAGATACTTAACAGCCTCAAATAAACCTCAATGTCTTTCTCCCTTTAACCAGCCGTTTTGTATCTTGTGTGTGAAATCACCGATAGCTTTTCTGTTATATGCTATCATTTTGTAATATACTAGATACTGAAATTTAGAAATTTGCACCATGAAAGTTTCTAATTCTTACCTCTACATCATTTCTTGTTTACCTCTTACAATATAGCAAGGCATACCTCCTAAAATAGTACAGTACCATTGTGGGTTATTTTAATAATGCAAGCAAAATGACCTGTGAGGGAGAACAGCTTCAAGAAGAGAACCATCACGAAGGTGAAGATGCCAATCATCAGGTTGTGTAATAGTGAGCTCCATCTTAAAGCTGGTCAACCCTTTTTTATTACAGCCTTAATACCTGTAACAGAAGGGTAAAAAAAAGAGCACTAGTGTAATTAGTGTCAAAGAGAGCAATAAATGACAAAAGGTTTCACCCTTCCAGATAGAGGAGGTGATGATATTACAGTCCAACCCAATACATCTTAAAACCTTCTGCTTGGTTTTCCCAATTTCATAAAAAATATTTGGACAAAACGAAGCAATTCACCTTGAATAGTGCTTGAAAGGCCATGCTGAACAAAATTCAAACAAAGAATGAAACCCAAAGGAAAGTCAAACAATACTAAGAGCTTGGAAAATTAAGAGCAACATCAACAAATAGTCAAACGCAACCTATATAGTTGTAACGAACAGCCAAACACATCGTGCATAGCAACTTGTAAAAGTCAAATGCTCATCAAATCTATTACTTACAAACAAATACCAGGAAAATAACCAACAACAGGAAATAACTTCAACATTGAAATTCATCCTCAGATAAAAATCCAAATAGAATAACACAACCGGCACAATGCAACACACTATAGCAAACAAGCAACCAAACATCACAGATAGAGCAGAGAACGAACTATAAGAAGAATAAAATGGCTGAGCATCGTACTATTCCCGAAACAAATCGTTTCTGTGCCTGAATAGTACACGAAACGAACTTCAGTCGCGTTAATCGTATCCGTACACTAATCGTGCAAGTCTGCAAAAACGCTAAAAGATGTTAAATCGTGCAATCCGCACTCCTCATCGTCTTCTTCAAACACAAAAAAACCTAAATCATCTTCTTCTTCACCCAAAGGCTTCTTCAAACCAGACCAACCCCCCACCAAGACTCACAGCCGCACGGTCTCCAACCAGAACCACCAGCAGCGTCGCCGTCCACCTCTGCCAGCCTCACCGGCGTCGCCGCGGCATCCATTCCCTCCCCAGCTCCGGTTCGTCACAGAACAGCACCAACCAAGTCCGCCGCTCCACCTCCGCATCGACCAGCCAAGGCCGCCGCAACGCGCCGCCGGCACGGCTGGCGCCACTCTTCCTCTTCGTTGCGCGAGGGTTTCTCTCTTCCGAGGCTACTTGGCGCTCCGAACCACGCATCCTTCATCGCCGGGAAAGTAATTGACGCAGCCGCCGCGACCTCCGTTCAACTCCGCCAAGGCAAATCGGAGGTGGTTGGCGCCTCCACGAACCTCCTGCCACACTAGCCAGTGCTAGTCTCTCCTTCACTGCCACTCAAACTTGTTTTCCCCCTCTCTCGATTAATTTTAGCATTCAGGTTATCTGGCACTGTGAATCTATGTTTTGAAGGGAAGGGGAGCGAAGGAAAAGAAATGCGAATGCAAAGTATCCAATACAAAGGGGAAGGAAAACACACACTGAAGCAAGAAGTGGAAACGGATAGAACAAAATAGCACTGCCTTGTAATTCAAAACAAAACTAAGAATAAGAGTTATATATGATTTTGGATAACCTGTGCTTTCTGTTCTTCTTGGTGGTGATCTTAGTTTGCTCTGTTGTGATTTCTGGTAACGAAGATGAGAGTTCTGTGTGCGTGGAAGATGATTGGAAATGCTGGTTAATGGTCGAGGGTTATGAATGAAGCTTGTGAAGAGGAAGGTGAAGACAGGAGGTTGATGGAATATTTTGAATGGAGAGCTTAGTGTTGTTGAAAAAGAATATGATTGCTTACAAAAACTTCTGCATCTCTGAATACAGTGTATATAATAACTACTAGCGTTTTTAACAATGCGTTGCACGGGACTTTTAAAAAATAAAAAATATTTTATTATATAAATTTTAATTTCGAAACAATTTCTGGAATATAAAAAACAATTTTGAAACATCAAGGTTACTTCTCGATTCAGAAATACTTATATATGTAATTGAAAATGTATTCTTTTATATCTTTTAGATAGATTATTTGGAAATATACATTTAATCCGAAAAATATTAAAAAATAAGGAAGTAATAGTCTTGGTAAGACGCAAGAAAAGTTGTTAGCCCATTTATTATGAATCTAAAATATACGAAAACAATCTTTGGAAATAATTCAAATACTCTAATTTTATTTGTCGACACATTCTACAGGTTTTTTTTTTTTGTAAAAACACATTTGAATATTATTGAAATAATCCTTTATTCGTTGACACATGTCTATTTTAAAGGTTTTTTAGTCAATTACTGTGTACATAAGAAGCTTTTTATGTACCCTTCGTTAGTTACTTGTCTATTTGACTGTTTTACTCTTCCTGTTCAGCTTCCTTTTCATTTTCCTGTCCAAAGTCATTGACATATGTCTTAAATAAAGGGCTTTTGGTCTTTATGATATTCTTTGAAGTTTCCCGCTACAAGGCTGATACAATTTGACTGTGATTGTGCATTTAATCCGTGATTGACGTTGGGCAAGAGAAGATTACCAGTCTTCTTCTCCAGGAAGCCAAGCTATTTCCATTCTTCATTCTTCCACCAAAGGGCATTTTGAAGAGCAGAAGAAAAGCCTTCCTGTTGAAGGTTAGTTCTGCTTCTTCTTCATGAAAGTTTGTATTTTTTGTACTTCTAATGTGTTAATAGGGTATCATCATGGGTTAGTAGTATTTGAAAGTCAAAAGGTTAAGTTTTTTTAAGTTGTGTTTGTTCTTCTTGGTGGTGTTCTTTATTTATTTTTTATTTGTGTGTTTGGATTTTTGAATTTTTGTCCTCTTGGGTGCTTAAGTTTCATTTTTTTTCTTTATTTTTTGTGCTTATTTTTCCATTATCCTGTTTCAAAAATCGTTTCATCGGTCGTGACACGGGTTTGTTGTGTTTGCAAGTTCCAACAAAAAGGAAAACGACGACAATGAGCAGTGGTGGTTCCTTTCGTGACCGATGATGTTGGAGAGATCGTGGTTCTATGGCAGTAGTGGTCCAAAGGGGAAGAGAAGAAAATCCTATCTAATTAAAATAAGGTTTGGGTTGGTTGTTATGAAAATCCCTTTTTATTTCGTATTTGTGTTTTCTTAGTTTTGGACAATGGTGTTTGGTGCTTGGTTTCTCTACATTTGACCATATATGTATTTTAGTGTTATGTTTTTAACATTTGTATGTGTTCTTTAGTTAATCATTTGTGTTGGTCAAAGGTTTGTTCTTTATATATATATATATATATATATATATATATATATATATATATATATATATATATATATATATATATATATATATATATATAAACTCCATTTCAACTTTTTTTCTAGCGATTATCAACGACACATTAATGGTGTTTGGCTTATGCATAAGAGTATGTAACCTATATTTCAAGCTATGATTCCAAATTATTGTTCTTTTAGTAGGTATACATTTTAATTATCTTTATTGTACTATTAACAAATTTGAAAACTTTTGAATATATATGCATTTAATTTGTTATTATAGTTAATTTTTGCTTTCTAATAATGTGTTTAGATGTTTCATGTAGTATATCAATTTCATATTGTGGACTTTTGATGGTGATGGTAGTTGGTATAACTTCTGATATTTAACTTACTTTAGTTAAGTTACTTGGTATTCAAATTGTTTGTAAACATATTTAGGTAGAAAAATGATTTCATTTTGGTATTCTTTTTTAATATGTTTTGTCCTTAAATTTGGTACCAAAAAATTCACCATTTCTCTCATGTTGGATTAGTCTAGAGTTATTTATTGATATCATTGTTGTTTTTAAGGTGGAAGGGAATCTTATGTGGCTAAAACTAATGAATTGTTTTGCTTCTTTTTTTTATACATCTAGCAGTGGAGGTAATATATGAATAAGATTTCGTTGATCACATAATATATTGAATTTTAACGTTGGTGCTTGGGTTGGTTTTTGACATCCCACGTAGTTTTTGGATTTGCTTGGCAGGGAAATGTGGGAACATTTTCTATTGGAAAGAAAAGATGGATTCTCCTTATTCTACTCAATCTAGCTATTCTTGATTGGTTTAGTTATTGGTTAACATAATATCTGATGTTGTCATAGTTGAGATTTATTTATTGTTGTCATAATTGTTTTGTAGATGGAAGGAAATGAAATTGGTATGGTGCAATATGGTGCAATATGAACAACCCATACTGCATTAATTAGAATGTAGTGCTCATACTTTCTTACTATGGTATAGGAACATTTAGATGAGGCAAAAACAAATTACACCACCATAGCTTGTGGAGATACAAGAATGAAGGCAGGTGATGTACCTCTTCCTTGAGTTTTTGTTTTTTCTATCATGTTTTTTTACATCTCATTTGATGTGAAACATATACTTATGCCATTGTTCAATGTGATCCATTTTTGTTGACAATTATGTTGTAATGCTTGTAGGCTAGATCCTATACCATGTCAATGCCATACAATGTTCAAATAATATAAGATTTTACAAAGCATGGAAGCACGAGATGTAAAACTTGGAATTCGAGTTCCTGAAGTCAATTGATTAATTTCTTTTGTTGAATTATTTTGTTTAAAATGACTTATATTAATTTTATACTGTCACAATTTTCTCTGATGTTAACAAACGGGACTAGAACTATGTAAAGCAGCGACTTTACAAAGGGTAACTATGTGTACCGTGTTAGATGGAGCTATGCTAAATCTTGGAAGGAATGAAAGAACGATCTTTAAGGTTATATATTTTGTATAATAGAAAATATAAAAAAAAAAAAGGTTATTTTTCTTTTCTTGGTAGCGTAGAAAGTGAAAGAGAAGAAAACTTTGAATGAAACTGAGAGATACTTTAAACCGAGGATTGAGATGTTGTAACTAATTTTTGAGTAAAATTATATTTAAGATTATAGTTATTTTTAAAATTGACTCTTTTATATTTCTCTCATGTAATATAAATAATATAATGATAAAAATAAACTTCTACCGATTATTTATTTCGTTGCTTCTAATTTTGTTTTTAAGATTCAATTATCCAATTCATCAAAATTAAGTAGATTAATTTTATTATTAAAATTTGTAAATAGGACTCTAAAATAATTTGATAACATGTTTCCCTACGCAAATAGCCTTCCAAAATTCCTTTTCAGAGATGCTAAATCATAATAAGAACCATTTACAGTTTTACAAGATTTATATTTGGACATTCTGCTCTTTACGCTTTTTTTCTTTCTTTTCGTAGCCTTAGTATTAATGGGTTTATTTCACGTATTTTTACATGGTCCATTCATGGTTATTTTATATTTTTGTACGTTCTATCATTTTGTATTTTCTAGAGAGCTTACTTTTTAAATTTTGTAAATACATATTAATTTTTTAAATTTATAAATTATTTTTAAGTTAATTCTATTTGAAATTTAACTACAAGTTAGGGATGACAAATAAACTTGTCTCGTGAGTATTGCATGAACCTGTCCTCGTTTTGACAAGAATCTCTGTTTTGACGAAAATTCCCGTACTGACTGGGTATGAGTATGGAGAATCTTCGACATTTTCAATTAGTTATGGGAATGGTTATGGGAATGCACATATATATCTCGTCCCAACTAAAACCAACTAAAATTATAAAAATATATCATTATACCAACGAACTAAAATCAACCAAGCTCTATACACACGTTAATATTAATATTATTATTATTATTATTATTATTATTATTATTATTATTAGTTTAAGTATTTTTTATAAGTCGTTATTTTGAATTGAGATGAGAGTTAAACTTTTAACTTAAATTTTGTATTTGACAGGTACTTTCTTAACGTCAATATTATGATGTATTTATTTTGTAGAGACCATATTACACAATATGTCTACATTCTACTTTAACAACAATGTATACACATTTAATTTTAATATAATATACATCTATTTATTTCTACATGTGTTTTCATTTTAAAATTTTAACAAATGTCATATTGTATTTATTTTTTACGGGACCATATTACATAATCTACCTATATTTTATTTTAACAATGACTTTACATGCACATTTTATTTTAATATAATATATAACTCAAAACTACAATCGTAAATTTTAACAATGTAACAATATTATTTTATTACACATTACTAATCAATTAGTGAGTTTTATGATTTAAAACAAACAAATTCATATTTGATTATTATTTTTTAATCTTATCATTATTATTAATATTATTATTAGCATAATCTATTATTAATATTAATATAACAATAATTATATTAATTATATAATAATAAATTATAATTATATAAACAAATAATTTATTTAAAAATAGCAATAATTATTAAAAAAAACTAATCCAAATAAAAAAAATAACAAAAAAATCCACCATTGTATAGGTATGGGTCTCATACTAGTATGGATATAAAAAATACTCCTACTTCTTGCACCCTATTTGTTTTCTCCGACACCTCCCTACTTTTTTCAAAATGATCATTATACTCTTTCAATTAATAATAACAATGGAAATTATTTTGCTTTTTCTGGGAGATGATAGTTTAACAAAAACAATTGAATTTGACAAATTTCCTAGGTAAAAAATATATTATTTTTATTTTATTTTAATTAAAAAATAAAAACTTTAATTTATTTAATTCAATAAGCAGAAACTTTGTTAAATTTGTCAAAAGAAAACTTTGTCAAAAGATTATTTATTTATTTTTTTTTTAATCTTCCGTGTCTTTGTTCACTGTCTTCCCTCTCTTAGTTCACAGTCTCCTCTTCTCCTCTACTGCTCTATGTTTTTACAAGTTTTTACAAGTTTTTACAAGTTTTGTTAATGTTTTTTGAACTTACAAATCAATCACTATGTAACGCATATATGGATTCGGAACACTATTTCGAATGGGGTAGTTTGAAAGTGGAAAATATTTTCACCCAATCCGATATATTGTTCCAGATTCGGAAAATGACTTCCAAATTACATGTTCCGTAGTAGATGGGATGTACAAGAAAGGTAAATTTTGAATGGAATGTCTGATAGAAATAAAATATGTATAAGATACAATAATACAATATATTCAAGTATGAGTTAAAAATTGTGTACTTGGAATTAATGAAGGATCCATGGAAGCACATAGTATGAGATGTTACTGTTCTCTTTCTGATAGGTATTCTCAAAACTTAAGAGTGTTTTATCTTGTTACTTCAAAACTGACTAATGGGTATCAGTTTTTATAACCCCTCAGCAGAGACCAAGGACCTCTCAAAATGTATCTGATTATTCAAGCCCATCATAGACCGTTTATTAAAACAATCCAACCCCATCACGGATTGTTCATCAGAATACCCAAAATTATATATATTACCCATACAATAATTAATATTAACAAATAACTTAATTTATTGTTAATGTTAATCCATAATAATAACAACATAGAGAATAAGAATTTTATATAATAAAATTATATAAAATATAACATTCTCCCACTTGGATAACATTAATAAATAAATTAGTTATATCAATTGCAACATAAGTACAAATATTAATTAAGAAATTTAAACATGAATCACAAAGATAATATCCGATAGGGATACTTACCATATGCTTAGATTTCTTAAATAATGGATAATATATAGAATAAAAACAAACATAATAAATATGTGATCCCAAAATGGTTCATAAATTCTCTATGTAGAAAGAGAAAAGATGTAACGAAACCGACGTCATTGACAAATTTACATCTTATGAAAACCATAATAATATAAAGTGTAAATTTCAGACTCCCACTAACCCAATACATCAAAAGACTTAACCACACCCATATGAGTTACATGATTTTGAAAAACTCCAATAGATAAGCCTTTAGTTAGTGGGTCTGCTAACATATTTTCTGTAGCAGTATGCTCAATCCGAGTTTGATAATCCAAAACTTTCTCTCTAACAAACAGAAATTTTATATCAAAATGCTTTGAGCAAGTAGAACTTCTGTTGTTTTGAGATAAATGGACGGCAGCAGTGTTGTCACAATATATCACAAGTGGCCTAGAAATACTTTCAACAATTTGAAAGCCAGAAATCAAATTTTTAAGCCACACAGCTTGA
>Ga0214542_1007348_pt1 | contig 19209 bp, 8 predicted proteins | sample CNSS1metaG_FD_160096 | JGI IMG/M metagenome (GOLD analysis project Ga0214542, IMG submission 160096) | Root nodule microbial communities from cowpea collected in UCLA plant growth center, Los Angeles, California, USA - CNSS1 | ecosystem: Host-associated > Plants > Roots > Nodule | place: USA...
TTTTTTTTTCTCAAGTAGAAATCAATCAAATATGGAATAAATGTATCAATGGAGTGATCTAAATGACGTTTTTCGGCTTAAGAAAATCTTTTATTACAAAGAACTGTTCCTTTCTAATAAAAACACGAATTTTCAAGTAATTTTTTTGAAATATAATTAAATAAAGCAAAAAAAAAGGATTTAAAAACAATATTGAAAAAATGATTATGTGTTTTTTGAATCATATTGTGACACTATTATAATCGTGAAAACGTACTTTAGAGTCCACAGAAAATGGTTTATTTTTATTTTTTTATGAAAAATTTATATTACAAATATGCTAAAGTTTGAGTTCTTTTAAAAATGTTTAAGTTTAATATTTTAACGTGTCGAATATAATTATTTTTGAAAAGAAAACGGTGGCACAAATTACTGAGAATGTTCGTGTACAATTTTTATGGTAACCGTTATAACGAAGCAAATATAAGTGACAAATATTAAATTCTAATACGGAAATATTTGGTAGAAAACAAAACTAAAAATGTGAAATTAAAAATTTATTTCTTTTATATTTTTCTGTTTTAAATTTAACGTTATCAAAAATGATTTTTTAAAAGTTTCTCATAAAAGAAATTCTACAAACACGTGAGAATGTAGCTTTTCTAAATTTAAATTAAGACAAAAATTGATTTCAAGAAAACTTAGATAAATATTCTTCTAAGTAATATTTTTTGAATATTTTTTGTTAACCAAATAAAATTGAATTATTGTTATTTCAGATAATCGGGCGATTTACAAAAATATATGAAAAAAACTAAAAACTTGATCATATATTTTATTAAATAATTTAATAAAAATGATTTGATAATTGTTATCTTGCAATAACACGGAACAATCTCGTGATATGCTTAGCTAAAAAGTGTGTATATATATATATATATATATATATATATATATATATATATATATATATATATATATATATATATATATATATATATAATTTTCTAGGAGTTTTACTTTTATGTTTAGATATGTTTCGTATGCCTAATAAAGCTAAATGTTTTTAATTAAATTATTGTTAAATTTTTGTGTTTCAGTATTCAAAAGTTTTAAATTTTTTTAAATTAAGTATCTCTTATTTAAGTTTTTTATTAATTAAATGACATAAGTTCTATTTTACTTACTTTTTCTTATTTTATTGTCATGAAAAATAATATAAAATGATGTACTCATTATAAAAATGATATTATAATCAATATAAAACCTATTATGGCAGGAAAAAAAATAATCATTGTGTTTTCTTATATATCAAAGTATCATTTGATTGGCTGAGTTGTATAGAACATTGATAAATGCCACAAGTGAAGAAAAAGAATGCTCAGAATCTGTGAAAAGAAAAGCTAAAAATTGTATTAACATTGCAATCACATTAATTGCTTTATTTTTAAAACATAGTTTCCATTCATATATGAAGTGGTTACGAAAGAGTTACTTGGACGTTTTGGGTGTTGTGGTTGAGACAAGTGTATGGGGTTGGATAATAATGGATCATATTGCATCATTCAAGGATTGAAGCTTCAAATATCGAATCCAGAAGGGGTTGATTCAACTATTTATAGGACAAACATGACACGTGGTCACGTATTCAAAAAGGTTTTGGCTAGAGAAGCTTCAACATCGATGATGATAAACTATAATTAGTGTCTACATCCACACATTTTTGTACTCTATTATTGTACTTAAAATATCTCAATAATTGTGGAATGACTATGTGGTCGTGGTAACATACTCATCACTTCATCACAATTGTCCAACACCTTTTCTAAACTTAGATCAATTTCCTTTACCAAGTTTATTAGTTGTTCTCACATTCACAAATATTTTATGGTGTAACTATATATTACGAATTCAAGTGTGATAATAAGTTTCATATTGATTAGAAATAAGAAAGTAAAGTATTATATAATGATAAAGACCTATAAATCTATTGTTTTAAGATTTCGAGTTGAGCGTTATGTTAATACTTTATGTGATTGAACTCACGTCTCATTCATATTATATTCCTAGTGAACTCTCCTCCTCTAAAGACCTAACAAGTGGTATAACAAATGGTATCCGATGTTTACTTGTTATTTGTTTACTTGTTTATGTATCTTATTTTTATTGTTAGTTTTTTTCCAAAAAATGTTAAATCTAAGACAAAAAGCATGAAACAAATGGTAGCAGAAGATGTGGTAGCCCTCAAATGATAATGCGTAATAGGGTCCACGAATTTCTGAATGTACACAAATTATTGAGTATGCAATGTTGGGGGAAATGAAGCGCCAAATAATTTTTTTTTCTTTTACCAAGCTCATGAGGAACAAAGGTGACACCTAGAACCTTCACTTCTTTTCCATTATTTACTTCCTCTCTTTTTCCGAAGCAGTTATTGTCTCTTTTTATTTTGTTTTGGTCTATTGTTGTTATAGCAACTGATGTCAAAATTTGATATTAGGAACACAATTTGAAACTTCCAATAATGTTATGTAATTATGACGAGTTTTGAAAAATTTCTTGTGTATATCTTTCTCGTGTCCGTACCATCCATAAAATTAGGCCATTTGGCCAAGTTACGTAACAATCCGTTAAACCATTATAGCTTTAGGTTAGTATAAATACATGCGAGCATGAAGTTCATTGTTCACTCCACACCAAGACACAAACTATAGAAACACTATTCATCATTCACTTCAAACTCATCTCCTCAAACTCTCAAAAATCTTCAACCAGTTTACATTCTCTGAGTTTTGTTTTGCAAAGGGTTTAGGTAGCAGCTATGGATCAAAACAAAAGGAAGGATCAGGTTTTGAGGGAATATTTCAGCAACAAACAGTTTTTGAAAAGAACTTTGCAGTTTGTTCTCTCAGTTTCTGTGTTTTCTGTTTTTGTTTGGTACTCTTCTGGCTTTTCCACACACCCTCATTCCTTCAATGTCTACTTCTCCACGTGCCTTTTCTCCATGTTCACTCACACCATTGAGAGAAAATACATGTTCCTCATTTGTAACGGAATCCTTGCATTTGTAGCCAAGACGTCACTCATGAGCTCTTCAGATTCTGACTTTGACCAGCTTCTACCTTCCAATCTGTCAGAGACAAAAACAACAACAGTTTCTGACATGGTAGTTGCTCCTCTGGTCGAAAGTTTTGCGTCCCCAGAGAATGTTTGTCTGGTGGTTGAAGAACAACAGGGGCAAGAGGAATACAGTGAAGAAGTTTCAGAAGATGAAGATCAAGAACAAGACACCAAAACCGAAGGAAGAGAAAGTGAAGGTTACATTACAGACGAGGATATCAAAGAAGGAGAATCAGATAGTGAGGTTGAGATGGCACTAGATGATGAACTTGCAGAAACAACTACCACAACAAACAATGAAGAGTTATTAAATACTGATGAACTGAACAGAAAGTTTGAAGAGTTCATAAGGAAAATGAAAGAAGAGATAAGAATTGAAGCTCGAAGACAACTTATTGCAGTTTAATTAGTGCAATTGATAATAAAAGAAGACAAAGAATAAAGTTCTTCAGTATGTTTGAAACAACTTAGCCACTTTTGTTTGCATGTGTAGAACTATCCATTCCATGTTTTCTATCTCTCAATCTTTTCCTTTTCAATACGCAGAATTTCTGTCATGTCGTTTTTCAGTTGGTGTTACGTTCAATCTTAGCCCTATAACCTCATCCTACTTCTATATGTTCCTCTCGTCTTGTCTCTCTTCATCTATTTCTCCTTAATCTACAATTCTCGTTTATTTTAATTCAAACTATCTGAATAATGAGCACTTCATCCATACAACTAAATATTGCATGTGAGGATTCAATATCTCTCAACTTATAGAAAAAGAGAATGATATATACATTCCAAGAATTTTCCACAAAGAATACCAATGATTTAATGAAGAATTTCTTTTATGTGAAGGAAATACAGGGAAGGGCAATAATGTAGAAAAAAAAAAACACAAGAATCAATGTGGAAATTTATATTAAAATTGATCAGCGATTATAATATACCTCAATGGTGGAAATTAAAAGAAAGACAAAGTTCAGGTCAATAGGAGAAATTGTGATTTTTTTTAACTAGAATGAATGACATTTATTTTTGGCATAGTATTGTGAGCAATGCTATTTTTTCTCTAAAGTTTTCGCAAATTTTTCTTCATATTTTTTTATTATTACTCTAAATGTTGAGAGAAGTTTAAGTGAAAATAGTTACTCTAAAATTATATGGCAGCTAACCCTAGTTTTGGATCATAATTGCAAATGAAAATATGTTCTATATATATATATATATATATATATATATATATAAAGTATGTATTGTGATTGTTAAAATTGAAAATGATATTGCCAAAAAAAATGGAAATGTCTAGATGCTACGACCATGTTGCAGTAATTTTTAATAATTTGTTTTATTTCTTAAAATGTAAAAGGCACTTTTTTTTATATATGTAGTTAAATAATCAGCCAAATTTTAAAATGATATCAAATTAAAATTTTATCTTGGGAATTTGCAGCAGTTAATCCAATCCAATTATTTGTTGTTAGATTCTGCAATTTTCTCTCAATGTAGTAAATACGTAATAGTAATATGTAATTTTCTTTCCTATTGTGCAGTTTGTCGAAACAGCCGTTTCGGCCAGAATAGACATGTTATTTGTCGTTTATTAGTTTTTTATATCACTATTGTTGTCCATTCATTTTCGGTCAACAACGTTTCTATTTGGGGAAGATTATCTAAGTTTCTGTAGCCATTTTAATCTACAAATGTTTTCATTTCAAAGCTTTAATTGATTATAGTTTATATAATCCTTTTCTTCAATTTAATAATTTTTTTTCTTTCAGTCTTATCATAATTATATTATTCTTAAATTGATTGTTTTTTCAATCTACCCTCTATTACTCATAAAAAAAAATCAGATCTATTTATCAATTTCTATTTTTTAAATTATTTTTTTAACAAACTTAGTAAAATAGGAAAAGAAACTATAGAGACTAAAACAGTTTTTTTTTTTTTTTAAAAGAGAGTCATAATAAAAATAATCATATATTACGAGACTAAATATTTAAAGTAATAATTTTAAAAAATGTTAAATTATTTAATTTAAGTTTTCAAGATTAGATTTAGTTTTTTAAAAATAATGTTTATTTTTTTTATAACTACAATTTAGTGAAATTTTAGATATTTTTCCATAAGAAATATTTTATATTTCCCGCACTTCAAGTCTTCAGAAGGATTAGGGATATTTAGTAATTTGGTGACAAAAGATAATTAACAATATGATAACCATTAAATTTTAGGAGACTAAGTTGGTTGCTAATATTTTTAAACGATGTGGTAACACATACAAACAACTTTGGAAGATTAAATTGAGATTTTTTTTCTTCTGAAAAAGAGTGAAATCCCTTTTAGAAAAATGATTTGCTATATTAATATAATATTCTAAAACATCCTTAGAATTTTTAATAAAATTCTTAAAATACTGAAACGCATAATAAATTGCAAACAATAATTTTCTATCAGTACAATTAACATTTGAAAAAATCATGGCCAAGAAAGTGAACAGTGTTATTGTTGATCAACATTTGTATTGTGACCAAACATCATGGACAGGGTCACTATACTCACCCTCTAGCAGGGAGGGACCCTCTTTTGAACATGAGGAGTTGATGGATCGAACGAATCACGTCAAAATATTATGCCAAAACATTTAACTGTTCACTCTTAAAAGGAGAAATCTAGAAAGGTCAGGGACACTTGCATGATGAGGGTAGGGTGAAGCCATGCAACTTAAGAACACAAAACCATTTATATTTATTGCCACATGTTCCAACAAATGAAATTATAGCATGGATCAGTACAGTAACGATCTTTTAACAAAATAACAACTCTGTTAAAAACTTTGTCTGAGAAAAAGGACATTTGATTGTAAAAAGACAAATGCACAACTCGCAGCCCTATCTTCATTCATCAATCACTCAAGTGGGTCCAAATATTCATCTGTTAAAGCAGAATAAATTTTCTCTCATTAAAAGCTGATTCTTTGTTATTCAAGATCCCATATTTAAAATGATTGACAAAGATGATGTTGTTAAGGGATATGGCGTCTCAAGCAGACAACTGTTCTCAGCATTTTCTTCTAATTTTGTAAATTCTACTATTAACAGTTGTAACAGTGACATTGCTGCATCACCATTTATCTTAAAGGATTTTTAATCACTACAGCAATAAGATTCTCTTTTCGATTTCAAATTCGAAAATAGTAAGTGTGCTTTTAGCAATTTCGCTTGGCATAATGAATTTTCTTTGTTGCATGATTACTTGTACAAGAGAAAACAAAGTTGTAGGCACTAATAGTAATGCAACAAATAATATCTGCAGAATGTACATGTAGCATAGCTGAAAGTGATTTTGACATTTTCATTTCATCACTTCCTGTGCATGCATTCTTTACTTAGTCACTTCTTTTCATTGTATTGTGATGTACATTGGTTGCAAACTTGCAAGTATATACAACTAAACATCCAAACTAATTGGTTGGTGAAACTGACATGTTCATGCAGACTCCATCAGCCTCAGGGAGATTTCTAACCTCGTTAAGAATCCTATTAAGTTCTTTTGTCAGTTCTTTACGCACATAGTCAGATCGCTCCTTTGTAATTGATGATTCTTGAAATAAAGTTTCAGCCAGGGACTGATATTCTTGAAACCATTCCCCTCCAACACCTTGATTGTTATCATCATCAACAAGTAATGAGCATTCCCGCCTCCATCTACCTAAAAAGTACTTATCAGGTAACTGAAAGTAGTTCTTTATTACAAATACACGAAGAGCATGCCTGCATAGTATCCCTGAGGATTCAAATTCCTTGCAAGAACAATGTATCTGATCATCTTCAACCAACCATATTACAAGCCGTTCTCCGTTCATCCTTTTGAAATGCCGCACAATATATGATCCATTGGCCATTTCGGATGCAGCATATTGCATAGCTAGCAACAGCTCTTGCTGCAAGGCATTAAAAGCGAAAGGAGTGAGAATACTCCGCGCATGCTCTTCAATCGGTATGCAAGTTTTCAGCTGAATATATTGAGTCTCCTTAAATGCTTGATGTTGAAAACTTGCAGAAATTCCAACCTGCAAGCATAAGAATGACAAGTGAGCATCTAGGCTAGTGCAAGCATACAAGACAAGATACTTCTCGCAAACATACCTGCTCAAAAAAGCTACGCAAACACGTATGAGCAGAGAAAATCCCTTTCAAAAATGCATCTATAGACTTTGAGTAAGTTATTGTCGCCATTCGAGCCAGAAAGTAACCTCTTACATAGGCTTCAGCCCAGGATGCCCGAACAGTATATAGTAAATCAGCATGTTTATCTGAACCAAGTCCAAACACAGAAATCATCTGGCTCCACTGATGTTCAAATTCCTCTGTATTCTCAATGTGAAATAAGGCATCGAACTCAGATTTAAATTCTGCATACCGAGAACCCAGAGTAGGAGAAAACCAACAGGGTACCTTGTGTAGAATATTCCATTGAGGGACAACATGTTTAGTTCCTGGAAATTCACTTATAATCGCATCTCTAAGTCCCGGGTCTAGATCAGTTAGAATAGTTTGTGGACACCTTCCTCTCATGAATCTGACAAAAGTCTGTATTGAGGAATAATCATCATAAGAGGAGTTTTACAAAAGAACAAGTAAAATGTTATCTTATACAGAGGATGCTAGTAGTAAACCTGTAATGCCCATGAGAAGGATTGAGGTGTTTCATCCTGCAACAAAACACAACCATAAAAAATAGTTCTACCATAGCTATCGATACCAAACCATACTCCAAAAAGCAATCCATAAGTGACCGATCTATAAGATGTGTCAAAATAAACCACATCTCCAAACATAGCATTTGCATTAACTGAGTCGCCATATGACCAAGCTACAGTTTCAACCTTATCATTCCCATCCACAGTAAAATCATACATAAACTCATCATCTGCTTCTTTCATAACTTTGCACGCCTCAAGAAGTTCCAAAACATCATTTTCTCTTTTCTCACTGAGCAATGCCTCATTCTCTAGAACAACCTTTTTGCGGTTTTGAACAAAGTTCCTCACATCCCTTTCCAAGAAAGGCAGCTGCCCCCCCTGAATCCCCTTTTCCTGCTCCAGCATTTTCACTATCCGATGAATTGGAAACCCTGCCTTGGAGAGCAAGAGTATACGCTCTTGATCAGCCTCATGAATTTTACGATACGCGGGCAAAAGACGCACTTGATCATCTTCCAAAAGTTCATGATTGTGCACATTACTAAACTGCACAACAAACCACTGGGAAACCCCTTCTACAACCTCCTTGGACAGATACATCTTTGCATCACATCCACACCTCACTGATTTCCTATCTCTATGGTGTTCTCCATTAGGCTTCTTCTTCACCGGAGCAAAGCCGGACCGGTAGCAAACGAAGTCACGCTTGTAAATCCCCAACTGCGGGCTAATTCTAGACCTTTCCTTCCTAATAGAGAACCCATTCTTCCTAGCAAAGTTGCCATAATACTCAAAAGCATCATCATCACTCTTAAAAACCATTCCAACATAGGGAGTAATCATAGCCCCGGACGATGCTTTCTCTTCCTTCACCAATTCAGGTGCCGTAGAACCCTCTTCAGAATCACCCTCATATGTAATATAACACTTCCAATCTCCACAAGGACATTGTTGCCTTCGAACACATAGGTTTTTAGAAGGTATTGACGTCATTTGAATGGACTATTGAAATTAGTCAGGTTCAAACCTTGAAGAGACCCAGAAACATGTAGTGTTAAAAAACAAACCAAAAACCTTAACATGCGCAGAAAAATGAAGAAAATCGAAGAATGGGCAAGGTAAATAATTAAAAAACGATTTAATTTCTTATACCGAAAAACTCCCAAAACAGATATTGAAATTGGCAACATTAACAGTTTTAGGCTGAAAGAAAGAGTAGGAGTTCCCAAGGGAAATGAAAAACTTGGTTGAACACAAAGACACAGCTTTTAAGAAATTTAATGAAAGTGACATACCACAGAGTGAGGAGTGCAATGAGCTTAAACCCTTGTTCTCCGGTTCATCGTGTTCGCAACATCTGTTACTGTTTTTGACAATGCCGTGAATTCCACCAAAAAGAAATTCAATTCAATTCGGGATTTCAATTTGGGCTAGTTTGTTTATTGGGCCTCCACAATAATAAGGATTTTAAGGCCTCGGCCCACATAGCATTTTGAGGTGATACAACAAAATTGAAGTACTAATGTTGATTTTGTTAAAAGGAAAAAAGAAAAAGCACTAACATTATTCTGACCTTTAATCAAAATTGAAATTTCATCTCTTTACATGCTACATTATATTGACGATTAGAAGTAGCAAGAATTATTGAGATTACATATATGTTTCAATTAAAAACAAAACACTTATTAACTAGTATCTATGTTGTATCTAAGTCTTGTTCAGTGCTAAATTGTTTGTTTGGGAGTTAAGACAATGGTTTGATATATACTGCTGACAAGTTTTTAATTCAGAACTTGCTCAAAAGGGAGGAAAAAGTGTTGCTCTTTTGGGATAATGTGATAGATTTCTCAAGGATGCAAAACAGATCAAGTTCCTTTTTGGATAAGTTGATGAATAAGATGCAACTTTCTCTGGTTCTCATTCTGGTGGTGCCTATGGGTTGTAATGTCCTTATGTGTGCATCTTTTAGAACATTGATGATACCCTTGCCATTGTTCTTATGGACCCAAAAAGATGTTATGGCATAAAGTTTTATATGTAAAGTAATTTAACTTGAGATAAAAAGTCAGATTACTGTTTTTTCTTTTTGTTTTTCAGGTTTCAAAATTACTAGGGATTCGTTATACGAGTGATGCCACCGATTGTAAAGATCGAAGAAACAACATTCTCTATGCATGTTTTCTCAGTCAGTTCAAATGCATTTATTGGTTAAAACATCTATTCAGAGTTTTAATTATACCAGAGTTTAGTCCAAAGTAAGGTATCTGACTCACTCGGAGAAAGATAAAACAGAAAGTGAACTATATAATAAATACAGCTTTCTAAAAAAAGTTAATGAATTTATGAAACAGGACCATTTGTAATTACATTAAAGTGTAAAAAACCAGTTGTTGTTTGTTGGTACATTGTATTCTCATGTGTTAAATGTGGGGTTGAAAACAATTTGGCCAGAGCATAACGTAATCTGCATTTATTGCTGTTTTAGCCTGGTAGTGTTTTTGTGACTCTGTTAGGGATGGAGCAAACAGTATATATGAAAAGCATGTGGGTGCTTGGCCTCTCTCACCCAATTCAGTCGGGACAAACCCAGGCAACCATCAATTCAGTCACTAAAGGGAAGGAGAATAAAGGTAAGTGACAAACATCATTAATTTCCTACACATACTTGTTACCAACCACACAACAATTCACATATTTTCATTTATTCACTTCAGAATTTCGGGAAGTTGATCCTAACGTAGACATGTTCCTGGTTTTGACACACATAATTTCCAGAAGTCTACTCTTGTTGTTGCGACAAATTTAAGTACATTGGATAAACACAATACTCATTTCAGTAGCTATTCGATGACAAAGATTATGACATATTATATATATCATCGAACACAGATTTTATAGTTGAAAGTTTCTGAGTCCATCTAAACTATGCCTGAAACTGGTACAGTCTTCATTCACTAAGAAGTGTTTGAGCCTCATGAATATGTTCTGTCCTTCCTGCTACATAATCCAATATTCCTTCACCCACCTTTTCACCATGATCTTCAGTGGAGAGTTTTGAAATGCCTCCGAAGGCTATTATTGCTACCAAGAAGAAAGTAGTGGAAGCAAACAAAGGCCAAAAGTATGCGAGAATGGTCAGAAAGTGTGGAGCAGCATAGAACAGCAAAGAGAATGATAATAAAACGACTATTGTTATGGTTATCTGATATCTATATGGTTTAAGCTTTTCTGATATATCCATACCAGAGAAAGAGAGAGAAAAAATTGGAAGAAAAAGAGATTGGTGGAGAGGGATAGTGTGTTGTGTTGTGTTGTGGTAATGTATCCTATAAGAAGCTTAGTGTTGGCAAGCATTATATATCTGAAGAGATTCTAGTTTGGAAAGAATGGTCTCAATGATTTTCAAAGTTTGCTTGACCCTTTTGCCATTTCTTTTCTAAATCACACATTTGTTTCCTAAACTCTCCTTCATTAATAAGTGGACTTAAATAGATAGAGTAAAAATTCACATTCCATCTTGAATGTTATATTTGGTTTCTATCCAACTATTATGGTTAAGTTGACACACACTTTTAAAAATGGTCTGAATTTGATTTTTCACAGCACATACATATCGAAGAAATAGAAAAAAAAAATACTATGACTAAGTCTCAAATTGAAGATTAGTTCTGTAAAATCCCACTGAAAACCAATAAGATCCGTTTTTATAAAATTTATCTTGTGTAACTTTTCTTTTATAGCTTAATTTGATGAGTGGAAGAACTATGTTTTGCCACCACGTAATAGATAAATGACAGGAGAAGCATAAGTTTGAAATGAGAGAAGGTAGAGGGTATTATTTTAATTACAATGATATTATGATGGGTTATGTTTTTCATATTTTAACAACTAAATATTTATAACTTGAAATACATGTAGTTTTGAAATATAAAAAAAATGAAAAAATAAAAGATAAAAATCATTTAAAAAATAACACTTTAAGAAAAAATTGTCAAAAAATACAATAGCTAAAAAATCCTTTTCTTTATTCTAACATCAAATCCATTTACATCAGAGTGATGAATCTAATGGACGGTCAGGGGCGGGGGAAGGGATAAGCTTTTCAATAATTGTTCTGAAGACTAATTTGAGAAGGGCATATTAGTCTATGGCACTTTGACACGAAGTTATATTTATTTGACAACGCATGTGTAAAAGAATTATAAAAAAGGTAAACTTTTTATTTGTAAAAATTTGTAAAGAAAAAAAAAATGAAATGTAATAAAAGATAATGTCTGTGAATTTTTTTTCCTATATCATTACTCCTAAAATAAGGTGAGAAATGCTTTTGGTATTGATTCTTTTGTTAAATTCCTGATTGGTCGGTTTGTGGGGTCCTTTTTGGAAGTGGATGCTTTTAATTGGGATGAAGATTAGCCCTTCAGGAACGAAAACCATATCTTCTTATTGATGTATATCAAAGAACAATATATTATAATAATAATAATAATAATCCATGAACGATTGAGAATCATTGAAGTTATGTTTTTGTCTTTCCTTTAGAATTAAATATTTCTATAGATAATATTTATGTAATTACGATTTTTGAGAATGCAATAATATATCTTGAAAGAAACGTATCTTTCAAATTTGCAAGAAAATGAAACTATATTTGTATAGTTTAGTTTGATTGAGAAGATACGCATCTGAATTTGTGAGTTTAAGGTAAGGGGTAACTTCAACCTCGTAGAGGAGATGAAAATTGTGACTTAGTTTGAGGTAGGACGTAATCTTCAACCTTATGAATCAGACAACGACAAGAGGTAAAAGTCAATTAACAATAAATCGTAAGTGGTTTTTTTTTTTTTTTTTTTCCTTCAAACAATGAGCACAGATATCAGAATTGTGTTGTGTGGGTCAGTGGGTGTTTGAAATTTTGTTAATGTTGTTTTGTTAGAAAGAACCCTAAGCCCACCAAAGATTAATTTGCTTTGGTTCCACGCAATCTCTCAGTCCATTCATCAAACTTGGATTTAATATCGTTATCCGTTGCATCATGCAGAAGTGGACATTCAAGGATGCTTCAGAAAGTGAAAATGGGCTGAAATCAGCAAAAGCCCAATTCTTAATGAATTTTTCCACTTTTCAATGGAGTGTCCGGATTTAATAAAAAAAAAAAATATTATAACAACTAAAATTTGATAATTTTCTTTTACATCTTTTAAATAATTTTTCATTTTTTTTATATTTCAAACCCATTTAAAATATACAAACTCAGATATGATAAGAGAAAATTGTTAAAATTTAATTGTTATATATATTTTTGGTCTCTCAATTTTCACTGAAAATTGGAATTAGTCTATCTTCGAAACTTTGACTAAATTTAGTCTCTAAATTTCAATATTGTGTAAATTTATTCCTTTTAACCAAATTTTGTTAAATTTATTTGATGTTTCAAATGCGTTTCATGATAGTTTCTTAGTTAATATTGAAGCAAACATGTATCAAACAATGTAAATATCTCAAATGTTATCATAAAATGCGTTTGAAACATTAAATAAACTTAACAAAATTTGCTTGAAGAGACTAAATTCACGTAGTTCTGAAGTTGAGAGACTAAATTGGGCAAAAGTTTCTAGGGAGGACTAATTCCAATTTTCACTGAAAGTTGAAGGATAAAAACATATATATAATCCAAAATAAATTAAACAATAGTGAAATTTATATAAAAGATTATATATTATTTCTAATTCAAAATTTACAAAAGTAATTTTTAGTGGATTTTTCACTTTCTAATATATAATAACACTTCATTTAAATTCTGATAATTTCAGACAATAAGTTTTTCGATTTTCCTGCTTTTTGCTCAAAATTTTATACTCAACATATTCATACTAGGATCTTCTATCTATCATAACTCATTTCACTTATTTATTTGTTTCTATTCATTAAAGAAAAACATTTTAAACTGAAAAAAAAACCTCTCTTAATTAACCTGGAAATATTTAACATCGCATAAGACAATACATGTAATTTCTCTCATTTTACTAAACCATATACTAATTCTATTTGAGCTACTATTATGAACCTCTCATTGTTAACTTTGTTTAGAAGAATATGTAATGTTTTGTGTTAATTTACCCCTTTAATTTTCATTCAAAGAAATTAATGTAGCATCTGAATAACACTTGATGATAAAATAAAAACGTCCCTTTCTACAACTACCATATATATATATATATATATATATATACTTTTCCAATTCACATGATAATAAATAAATAAAGGTAAAAGTTGAATAGATGTTGTATAGCGACCACTTTATAATTAGCCAGAATTGGACATACATTCTAAAGTTTATAATAATTCTTAAAACTGTTCCAGTCATTAAAGTACACCATCCTGTTATCTGTTCAAACATTTTTAAAATAAAAATATATATAAATGATTACAATTAGGCCTTAAAAAGAATTTTTTTGCTATAGCTATTTTTCCATCTCTATAAACCTTGTGGTTAAATAAGAGACATTAATATTCATATTGCAAACCTACCAATTGAAACCAACAAAAAACATATGCCTTTAAGTGAACCACAACAACTATAGGAACACACTTCCTTCACACATTATCCCACCCTTTATAGCAACACACGTATTCAACCCTCTTAATCTTCCATTTTTTTTTTTCATTGGCCTTTCACTGTGTCGCCTTTGGTTGTTGGTGAAGTCCTATAATTGTTGTCTCCACCCAAAAAAAAAGGGAAAAAAACATATATATTTGGCTTTCACATGGTGTGCAGGAACCGTAATTTTTTTATTTTTTTTTTACTTTACTTAATTATTATACTTTTAAGCTAAGATGAGAGCTTCTCTGAATATTAATCCAAATTCATTGTATTCTTGGAAGCCACTTTAATTAGTTGGTCGCTTTCAGAATTTGAGTTCTCTTCTCACTCATACTCATTTCTTTTGTTAATGAAATCGCAGTCTTTTCCGAACGACTTTCATTTCACCAAGTAAAACAAAAGTGATCTCAGAACGGTTTTAGCGCTGAAGCAATACAATAGTCTAAAGTGATATCCTTCCATTCACACAGGTATTAGAGAACACGACAACTTAAGCAAACACACTCACTCTCACAACAGAACATTCATATCATACGGTTTTTTTTTTCTTTTCTTAATGTACACCTGAGATACAGTCCGTTTTAGAGTATTGAATTTGCACCCAATTACTTCCGTACTCCACAATAAAAGGTGGGGTTTCGTATTCGGTACTTCGACATAAATTCCACCTCCATATAAAATATTCATATTATTTATAAAAAATAAATTTTTATATCGTGTTCACTGTTTTTTATTTTTTTATTTTATTGGTATTATTTGAGACGGAAGCAAAATTTGTCTTGGAAACCAGGTTAAGAATTCAAATATGACTCTAAGTCGCAAGTTGGTTATAAATAAAAAAATTGAACACTATATAAGAATAAAAACACATAAATCTATTTTGTTAAGGTTTTGAGTTAAGAATGATGTCAATTCCTTATATAATTGAACTCAGGTCTTATTAGTGTTTATTAGTGTTGTATATTTCCGGTGATACTTCCTCTATAAACCTAACAAACCAGATATGATTGAACCTCAATGTTACTGATCAGTGTTGAATATTGGTTATTGATTGCTGACGATAACGTCTTCCATTTGCACTGGTCCACAACTCTTTGATGCTGGCTGTAGTGTACCCTTTCCAACCTTGGTTTTATACTTTATATCAAGTACATACTCTAAATTTTCGCACGCTTCATCTTTTTGACGTATAATTCTGCACTGAGAAGTAAAAGTTTGTCAAGTGTATAATATTTGTATACGTACTCTGAAACTTTTCATAGGGTCACTTCTCGTAAACCTCTCTACAGTAAATTCGTCAACTTTTATATATAACAGTTATTTTAATAATAATTGTATTAATTTTAGTTTCGATGATGAAGTTATAATATTTGAACGTGGAGTTATACTTAATGTTCTACCATATATAAAACAGAAAGAAGGTAACCGTTGCTGTCAAGCTAGAATTAAGGAGAAGCTAAAGTAGACGCAGGCTTATGCATTTCATTTGTCAAGTTTAGTTTGCTTCAGTGCAGGGTAAGCTCATTCCTGGCTTTGCGCTCAATTGATTTCTTATACGAATAATAGAGTTTATTTATTATTATATGGCACCCTTTTAAAATGATGTTTTGTTGTTGAGCATATATATAGGTAAGAAAAGCAAAGTACAGAAAGAGAAAAGAAGTATAAATAGTTGTGAGGAAGGGTGATTTTTTGTTGGAGGGTATAGTTGTGAGGATTTGGGCGCAGCAGAAAGAGGAGAATGGTGTCGAGCGAAGATGTATACAGTGGGGAAGAACTTCCTCTTCTCCAACCAGATCCTGTGAGGTTACAGATTGATCGTTTCAAAAACCAGCTCACAGGTTCATATCACTTTATCTTTATCTGCTTCACCATTATTCCTTTTAACTTGGTTTTTCATAGTCTTATCATCTTCCTGTATGCCAAAAACCAGTGGGAATCACTGTTAAGTGTGTCTTTCAACTAGACCAGACCTGATTTGGATAATTCTCATCATCTCTACTTACAACAAAAGAGACAAAACCAAGTGTTTTTTTTTTTATACTAATTAAAGAACATGCTAAGCTAAAGCTTTTAACAGTTCTTTATTAATTAGATCACTGTGTATAAACTTTTAATGCACTTGGCTAATTTTCACCTAAAACAATAAATTTACAGGTTATGTTATAATCACTTTGCACCTCAATTTTGAATAAGTTAGGTAGAATAATTTCTCAATATGTTTGTACGGATTTTATTTTTAGGATATAGTATATTAATCTTTCATAAGACACTGTTTTGCTTCAGACATATATAGGTTAAATCATTCCATAGGTCCTCAATTTTTGTAGCGAAATCTCAAGTAGGTCCTTCCATTTTTATTTGACTCAATTGAGTCTCTATTTTTAAAAATTCGTTACAATTGGTTCCTTTTCGTTAGTTGACCAGTAACGGTGCTAATTATGTGGCACGTGTCAGCACGTGGTTTTTTTGTATTTTTTTATTTTTTTTTTAATTTTTTATAATTTTTTAAAAAAATAAATAAAACTGCCACGTGTCAACCTGACATTGTGCCACGTGGCAGAGACAGTGTGATGTGACAGTGCCAGTGCCAGTGCCAGTGCCAGTGCCACATGTCAATATTGGATGTGAAAAGTCTCAGTGTAGTCCCTGTATTTATTATTTTGTCTCAATTTGGTCCCAATTTTTTTAAAACTGAATCAATTTTATCCCTATATTAGATTTAATTTTTATATAAATTTACAATGGTATTTTTATTATAATTGATATTTTTAACAAAATTAAATTTATTTAAATGTATATTTTGCACTAATATTTATTTAAATTTTATTTTAAATATTTATATATCTATAATTTATAGATAAATGTTAGAGTTGCTTTAAAAATAAAAACTTTATAAATTCAAATATAAAATTAAAAAAAAAAATTATAACAATTCTAACATTTGTCTATAAATTATGGATATATAAATATTTGAAACAATATTTAAATAAAGTTCAATGCAAAATATATATTTAAATAAACTTAATTTTGTTAAAAATATCAATTATAATAAAAATATCATTGTAAATTTATATAAAAATTAAATCTGATATAGGGATAAAATTGATTCAGTTTTAAAAAAATTGGGACCAAATTGAGACAAAATAATAAATACAGGGACTATATTGAGACTTTTCACATTCAATATTGACACGTGGCACTGCCACTGCCACATCACACTGTCTCTGCCACGTGGCACAATGTCAGATTGACACGTGGCAATTTTAATTTTTTTTAAATTATAAAAAAAATTAAAAATTAAAAAAAATTAAAAAAAGTCAAAAAAACCACGTGCTGACACGTGGCACATAATTAACATCATTACTGGTCAACTAACGGAAAGGAACCAATTGCATTGAATTTTTAAAAATAGAAACTCAATTGAATCAAATAAAAATGGGAGGACCTACTTGAGATTTCGCTACAAAAATGGGGACTTATGAAATGATTTAACTATATATATATAGATGACAAAACTTTAAGAATTGGACTAAAATACCTAATTGTATACAGTTGATTGATACGTGTTCTACAGTTAGATCACATCAGTGTATTTTATTCTGTGTGAGAAATTTTATCTACTTTTTCATCTACTTTAAACATTCATGAAAAATATACCCACATACTTATATGGATAAACTTGAATTTCAAAATTGATTTTATTTATGAATAAATTTGATTGAATTGTTTTCCAGATAACTCAAGCATGTATCTCTATCACATAGATAAAATATTTTAAAAAAGCATAGGTGTTTTTTAATTATTGAAAATATATATCAATAACCCAAGTCTATTCTCATTAACCAAGGTATAGTTTCGGTTTTACAACGAACCGAAGTCTATTCTCATGAGTTAAAGTATAAGTTTTAATTTTTTGACGAATGGAAGTCTATATATCTGTCACTTAGGTAAACTATTTTAAAAGAATAATAATATTTTTAAAATTATTGAGAATGTATAAGCAACAATTGTTTAATAATCAAAATCTATTCTCATAAATTAGGATATAGACTTCGATTTTCCAATGAACTGAAACCTATACCTCAAACACTCGAGTAAAATATTTTAAAAAAAACAATGTCATTTTTTAAATTATTGGAAACATATAGACCACGGTTGCTCAATAACCAAAGCTTATTCTCATGAGTCAAGGTATATCTTTCGGTTTCACAGTGACCCAAAACCTATACTTGTGTACTCAAGTAAAATATTTTAATGAAACAATAACAATTTTTAAATTGTTAAGAAATATGAGCTAGCTCAATAACCGATACATATTCTCATAAATCAATATATAGGCTTCAGTTTTATAGAGAACTGAAACCTACATTTTTTCAATAATTTTAAAAGTGACACCATATTTTAAAGACTTCATTTTTCTTAAATCTGATGTATAACAATAAGACTCTTAATACACAATAGTTTTGGACTTATAATTAATAAAAGTTGACTTTTCTTATATATTATTATTATTAATATAGTATTAAGTTGGAATTTTTTTCCTCTATATATGAATAATATTTTACTGAGAGTAGAAGTAATAAAATGTAACTTTTACGTCAATAGTAGAGATGGCAAATAAATCCGTCTCCGTGGGTATTGCTCGAACTCGTCCCCGTTTTGACGGAGAATCTCCGCATTGACTGGGTATGGGTATGGGTATGGAGAATCTCCGACTTTTTCAGTTGGGTATGGGGATGAGTATGGGGATGTACATATACCCGCCATAATACCCGTCCCCGCCATATCTCCATTCTCGTTTAAATTATTA
>Ga0214542_1007352_pt1 | contig 19207 bp, 15 predicted proteins | sample CNSS1metaG_FD_160096 | JGI IMG/M metagenome (GOLD analysis project Ga0214542, IMG submission 160096) | Root nodule microbial communities from cowpea collected in UCLA plant growth center, Los Angeles, California, USA - CNSS1 | ecosystem: Host-associated > Plants > Roots > Nodule | place: USA...
TTTTTTTCTTATTTTTGATTATAACAACATCAACTTGATTACGTCGTTCCAGCAAAAATGATTGGTTATTCATATTTTTTTAGCTTTTATCATGACTGTACACACATATTCCACCACATGACACACCCAAAAAAACACAGTCAAATGTAACGCACTATCGGTATATATCTATAAACTCTGCTTTCAAAATTCTCCTCCTCCCACAATGCACACGACTTTATCCTCAAAGTGCAAGCATGTTACCAAATTTTAATTTTATTTTCCACAATGCAAATATATATATATATATATATATATATATATATATATATAGAGAGAGAGAGAGAGAGAGAGAGAGAGAGAGAGAGAGAGAGAGAGAGTTCCCTTTTCACCATAGCTACAAAAAAAATATTATTCAACTTTTAATACCGATTTAATTCGTTAGAAAATATTTTTCAGATGATTCGGTAAGTGATTTCGGTATTATGAGAACTCTATTACGGGTAGAATTTTGTAAATTGAACAAATATGTTTTCAGTTATTAGGCTACATTCTTCTTCAACCTATAACATCATCGTATTTTAAAATTAAGGATTCGAAAACTTGTAAGTTTTAATTACATTTCTTAACTTTGACTCTTCATAAATAAGCTGAAATTTGTTACAAGATAATTATTTATCATATTTAAGTAAATAGAAAATACAAGTACGATAAAAGGATCAAAGGAAACAAGTCTCGTAGTACACGGAAACTGAGTGAGTATGATACTATTGCAAACGCTTTATTTTCTTCACATGGAGACTTCACGTGTCAACTATGTAATTTCCTTTTTTCTATATGTACATGAAGCTGTTAGTTTTATTTATATGAGAGATACATTATCACGCTACATCATCTTGCCACTTAGAGCAATGGTTAACTATGAGATAGGTCTACGCAAGTTCTCTACTCCATTAACGAAATGTGGACTCAATTGTTATATACCAAAACCAAAAGTAGCAGACATTTTGGACTTGTACCAAACTAGAGTGAAAGGGACAACCATAGTGGCCATGCCACTCTCCACAAAAGCAAACCTAGTGAGTGTATGTTTTTTCCTATAAATGGTTGTAGTTTGCAACACTTAATGTCACAAACAATATCCTAATTGAGTTGTTAACTAATTTCTCCTGTTGTCACATTCTGGTGTCAACTTATGGAGTCATTTGTCTCTAATAAACTTCCTTTTGTTTCACTGTTTTGGCTTCTGTTCCTTAGCCCTCTAGTGTGCTCTCAACTTTACTATAACTTCTATGACTCAACTTGTCCAAACCTCACCGGAATTGTTCGATACAACGTGTTGTCAGCTATGGCCAAGGACCCAAGGATCGCTGCTTCACTCTTACGCCTTCATTTTCATGATTGTTTCGTTCTTGTAAATACCTTCTCTAAGTTTTAGTTAACTATTCTTTTAGTTAACTATTCATTCAAATTTATTACATGTGCTGTTTCTTTATTTTTCGTCATGCAGGGATGTGATGCATCGGTGCTACTAGATGACACGGATACTCTAAAGGGGGAGAAAAATGCACTGCCTAATAAAAACTCACTCAGAGGATTTGAACTCATTGACACAATCAAGGCCAACTTGGAAAAGGCTTGTCCTTCCACTGTGTCATGTGCTGATATACTAACCCTAGCAGCAAGAGAAGCCGTTTATCTTGTAAGTGACCAAATTTTCACTGTTTAATATAATAAACCATACTAAAAAATATACACTGACAATTAGTTAAGTAATCATACATGAACATTAACCTATTATTTGGTAAATTTTTCAGAGCAAAGGTCCATTTTGGTCTGTGCCTCTGGGTCGTAGAGATGGTACAACAGCAAGTGAGAGCGAGGCAAATAACTTGCCGTCACCCTTTGAACCTTTAGAAAACATTACGGCCAAGTTTATATCCAAGGGTCTCGAAAAGAAGGATGTAGCAGTACTCTCAGGTTTGTCTCCTTCAAAATTTTACCAACCATGATGTCTAATCAGTGTAATGTTCATATATGTAATGAATGCAGGTGCACACACCTTTGGTTTTGCTCAATGTTTCACGTTCAAGCCAAGGCTCTTTGACTTTGGTGGGTCTGGTAAATCTGATCCAGCACTAGATGAGTCGCTTCTTCAGAGTTTAAAAAGAGTGTGTTCAAATGAAGCTGATTCTGACACCAATTTGGCTCCCTTGGATGCCGTGACTACAAACACATTTGATAACACTTACTACAAAAACATTGTGAACAATTCGGGTTTACTTCAGTCGGACCAGGCTCTTTTGGGTGACACTGCAACTGCTTCATTGGTGAATTACTATAGCAAGTGGCCTCTTCTGTTCTTTAGAGACTTTGCAGTTTCTATAGAGAAAATGGGACGCATTGGTGCCCTTACAGGACAACAAGGGCAAATAAGGGCAAATTGTAGGGCTGTGAACTGAATATCTCGTATTGCTCTTGCCTTTTCAAAACCTTTCCACATTTGCTTTTGCATATGTACAATAAATTCTAGGGGTTTGTTTGTGTTTAAATTTAAGTAATGTATGCAACTTTCAACAAAGAGAACAAAAATGTGCAGTTAGTTTATTTATCAAGAAAAAATGATAACATCGTATCTATTTTTTTACTCTCATTCTTTACTTTCTAACGTGATTTAATTTGAAACATTCATTTCTTTTTAAAAATACAAAAACAGTGATATATTAATCAATGATCACACTAAACCATAAAATAATAAAGAACGTGTGTTAATAAATGAAGTCATAATATTTTTCTTTCGACATACAGAGTAGTCGAGACACTTTTTAATTATATGAGACTAATAAATACCATAACTTCGACAAAATATAATAAAGTTGGTTAAATAATGTAAGCAGGGTTAAATTTAGTAACTGTGTTTGATACTGAGATGATATTATGATGATAACCTAGAAGAGTTACGAAGAAATGAACAAAGGAAATTGTAGATATAAAATTAAGACTAGCAAATAGTTAAGTTGGAAATTAGTCATGTATGGTAAAAAAAAAAACTATATTTTCATATACAAAGCATATGGTTTCAATTTGGTAATGGTCTATATTTTGTACTATTTGCAGCAATTGGACTTAATGGCATGTAATTACGTCACATGTTCAGATGTCAATAGAGTGGTTGACTCATTTTGAAAAATAATGAAACTATAGTGTAGTACATATTTTGACTTTTCCCCATTTTTCTTTTTCCAAATTCTTTCTAAACCTTCTTATTTTTCTCTTGCATTTTATGGAAATAAAAATTTACATTTTATGCTTTTGGATTGTGTAATTTGAAAGTAAATAATGACCGACTTTCAAATTACATAATCCGAAAAACTTCTAGATTGCATAGTCCATTTATGACTCGCGGATCACATGATCCAGAAGTCTTTTTTTTTTTCTTTCTTAAAAAAGACTTCCAAATTTTGCAAACTGAAAGCCTTAAATGAGTTCTGGATTGCCCAAAGCTTTTATCTTTTAAATCGAAGATAGTTTTAGAAAAGAATAACTTATATATTATAAATTCAGAAATCATTTTTTATTTTTGAATTCTACAATCTAAAAGTTGTTTTTGACTTCTAGATTTCTGAATTGTAAAATCTCAAAGTTATTTTTGTTTTCTGAATTGGAAAATTAGAAATTTTTTTTAATACAATCCAAAATCATTTTTTTTAAATGATTTATAAATTGACAAGGGGAAATTTTTATATTGGACAAAAAAATCATGGAAATAGAGGAAAATTTTGCCCTTTTTATTAGAAAGACGGCAAGAGGCCCAGAAGAGAAAACTAATTATTCCATATTAGTTGGGCCGGTAAGCCCATAGAATCTTTCAGATTACAAAATCACACTCAGGAGAGTTATCAGGCTATACGAGAATAACATGGTCTTTAATAATTTTTCATGACACATAATTTAGTGTTATGAATTTTTCAAAAATTGAAAATTGAAAAAATATTAAAACACCTGGTCAGTAGTTGTGTTTCAAATTACGAGCAGTATTATGTTTTGTTTCATTGAATGATCGACATGTGTTCGCTCTAAAGTTAAATTTGTAGTTTAGATATTTTGTGCGCCAATAGATTAAAACTGACTTGTGATTTACCAACTTTTTGAATTTCTGAGGCTGATTTATCGCAAGAAGGAATCGGAATTGACGGCATGAATACTGACAAAGAACTAAACTTCATTTCGCTATCTATCTTTTCTTTACCTGCAATTTCTTATTTCTTATGTGTTTGGTTAGGGTAGGATGGAAGGAAAATGACGGTGAAAAAGAGAGATAGATAGAAAAATGGAAGGAATATTTAATTTTAGTTCCTTTTATTTTTTGTTGGGGACAAAGAGGGTAAGCATGCGCATCAATAGTACTCTCACTACCATCATTGCAATAATGTTTTTTTTAATTACTCCTATTATATACCATGCATCATTATTGGTTCACCAAGTCAAACTTTGTCAACCTGAATTTGCAATTTGATAAAAATATGAAATGTATCTGAGTTTAATTTATGATGTTTGTGGCAAAAACCAGGGATTGGTGCGAGCGTGAATGTGAAAAATCACAAGTACCAATTTGTTGCAACTTTCTTTCAGGGTAATGAAGAAAGTGACTGTGGAACAATGCAATGAATCAGTGACGACAAGGTTGTGTTAATCAGGAATGGTTTTATTATATTATGTGCATCTTAAGTCATATCACATCACGATAAATGGTCTTCTTCATCTTTTCATTTCCCTCATTTTCAAAAAGTTGTTGAGTTTTTGGATGAAGAAACTACAGTTTTTTTTTTTTTTTAACTCATCTCCAAAACTTGGCGCCAGATTCCTCCGGCATAATCAATATAAAACACAAGTCAACAAAAAATCAAGTGCAGAAAATAACATAATCATACTAAACTAATGGACAGAATGTTAATGTGTCTGTAAATGTTGTTTCAAGTGAATCCAGTTCTATTAAAAGAAAAACTCTAAATAATATTCATACTTTTGTGTGGTTTAAAGTAAAATGAAATTGCAGAGAAACGTTTTACGTACGTGGGGAGCTGAATTATGTTGATGGCGTAGTGAGTGGGCAGCAAGAACATAATGAATCTGTAACAACTCTTCCCACCAGGTTCCATTCAAAACGAAAGCAACGTACGTAACACAATAATCATTATCTATTTTTAGCATACACAAATGTTATCGTTCATTTTTATTATCTTGCAGAAACGAGATACAATCACAGAGAAGAATGATAGATTAAACTTGAGTAAGAAACGTGATGACGACAGCATTTACGAGTTGATGGCATCACCAAATATATTATTCTGTTGCATTTGGTCTCATTTTCAAAAACTATGGCAATGGTTGAATGGATTATTCTGTTTGGCATTTATACCGAAAGGTGATTCATTCCTCAGAATTTCAGATTCAGACCAAAACAAAGGTATAAACATCATCCTGATGTTAAGTTACATCATGAATGAATCACCGTGCTTTTTATTATATATATATATATATATATATATATATATATATATATATATATTTAAGTTGTGGTTCGAGACTTCAAATTATATAAGATAAAATATTTCCTAAATCAAACTTTTGAATGTAAAATACCAATCTCTGTATATTGTATTGTCACCAACTTGATATTATTTATTTGGTGTTGTAAAATTTATTATTTTTAAGTCAAATAAGTTATGTTTTTTAATTAGTTAAAAGTGTAAAAATATTTATATTAATTATTTATAAAAATTAAAATCCTTGGAGAATAGACTTTTATTTTCATATATTATGTAATTTACAAATAAGTGTGGACAGTGTCATGTACGGAACGTGATAAAATTATACTGAACAAACCACCAGAACATTGGACAGAAGTAGGGTAAATAAGACCACAACTACCACTTTGATTTTAACCCCTGTTTTTATTTTTGGGGTTGGAATATATTTTCCATGTGGTAACTAAACTTTATTTGCATCACAAATTTTTTAATTTAGTTTTATTGTGTGGAAAAAAACCGAAATTTTCGGCGTTTCTTTTTTTCGTACGAGAGTCTTACTCTGTTTTTTCCTTCTTCTTCTTCTCCATCAGACCAGTCCCCACCACCATTGTTAAACGAACAGTCTCCACGATCAACGAACCCAACTAACCTTAATTCTCTCAAACTCTACATTTGAACTGAACTAGAAAATCTCCGAAGCAAGAACTTCCTAGTTCAACCTCATCCACGATCCATTCCCCACTGTTATCACATGCAATGTTTTGACCTCGAGTCACTACATCACCACGCTGCGTGATCTCTTCGTAACCAAGGAAAACCGAATGGGTCTCTGCACTTCCAAACCCACTCTCTCCTCTACCCAATCCGCCACTCACTCCCCCACTCTACCTTCTCAAGACGTAGCCGTCGCAGTCACTCACAGTCACAGCGCTGAACCTCACTTGCACAGCGCCAATGGCGAGAGCGAAAACCCTAAGGAGGTCGACAACGGTAAGAGATCTCCGTTCTTCCCATTTTACAGTCCGAGTCCGGGCCGCTACGTGTTCCCCGTCTCGCCGCGCCGCTTCTTCAAGAGATCGTTTCTGTCGCCCTCGCCGGCGAAACACATAAGGGCGGCGCTGGCGCGGCGGCACGGGTCCGTGAAACCCAACGAGGCTGCCATACCGGAGGCGGAGGCGGTAGCGGGGCTCGACAAGAATTTTGGATTCTCCAAACATTTCGGAAATAAATATGAAGTTGGAGATGAGGTTGGGAGAGGGCATTTTGGATATACTTGTGTTGCTAAGGTGAAGAAAGGAGAGCTGAAGGGACAACAAGTGGCCGTTAAAGTCATTCCAAAAGCCAAGGTTTCCACCAAAATTCACATGCAATTCATAAGTTGTTTTAGTTATGGTTGTCATTTTATCACCCCTAATTATCTTAAGCTTTTCACTGTTAGTTTTTGAAAATTGTGGTTGAATTGTCATTCCTAGCTAAGGTTTTAAATTATGTCGCTATTATTGACGATGTGGGGAATTGTGCACAAATGTGGCTTATGATGCAATTATGGTTGTGGAGAATCCAAAAGACCTTGTGGCCGAAATCATGGTTGGGGACCGTTTTCTAAAACCTTGCTCCTTACTGTTAGTTTTATTGATGTTTGTAATTGTGAGTACGTGATTTGTTTGGGTTGTTAGTATTGGGGATTTGACTGGGTGCATGGGGCTGTTCGATTGTGATGATCATGCATTTCTACATTTCCATATCAGTTTATGCTGTCTAAGACAGTATTGATTTCTTAACAAATATGATAAAATGCTGAGGCAAAGAAAATGACCGGCTGAAACTTTCCAATGCTAGTTTAGACTTGGAATGTGAAAGAGAGTTCCACTTGAATGGTTGCATAGCTTATAGTCAACTATGGATCTGTTGTTTTGTTACAATTTAAGTAGAGTAAAGTTCTTACATTTCTTATTCTTATCTTTGTTTTATTATTTCTCTTTAAGCTACTTTGTTACTGCCACAGTTCCATGATTTTTGGGTCATTAGAGGGAATGGATCTATGCATTGAACAAGTGGGGCCTCATAAACTTGTGAATACTTATGAAGGTAGATGTAGAAATAAACTTTATTACGAAAATCTAGTACGAGATATGGATCCATGTCGAATCTCACAGAACTTTTGATCAATTGTTGTCTATATTCCTTTTACTTGTAATTTATTGATGTAAACCTCTGTAGCCTCTTTGAGTTATATTAATAAATTTATTTTTTATGATAATAAAGTAAAGTCACACTTATATGTACTAATAAATGTATGTGCATTATTTATTTTAATTGCAGATGACCACTGCAATTGCTATTGAAGATGTGAGAAGGGAGGTAAATATTTTGAGAGCTTTGACTGGGCACAAGAATCTAGTACAATTCTATGATGCATATGAAGACCATGATAATGTCTATATAGTAATGGAGTAAGCTTCAATTATGTTGCTTGTTTAAGTTATATGCTCTAGTTATTGATTTTGGCAATTTAATTTATAATACAAAGATAATTTGTCCTCGTTTATTGGATACTTAAGCAAGGATAAGTGTGTTGAGTTTTGTATTAACAGTTTTTTCTTTAAACTGTTATGCATCTTCTAGGTTGTGTGAAGGAGGAGAGCTGTTAGACAGAATATTGTCAAGGTATTCATTTATTTCAAAATGAACATGTGAATGTTTAAAATTTGGATGCCACTGACATTGGGGATGAATGGAAGTTATTAGTGGCAAAGTATTGAGCTTAATGAGTATAAGATATCTCTTTGCTCTTTCAGAGGTGGGAAGTACACAGAGGAAGATGCAAAAGTTGTCCTGAGACAAATACTGAATGTGGTTGCCTTTTGCCATCTTCAGGGCGTCGTGCATCGTGATCTTAAACCTGAGGTGAAGTATATATGTAGTTTTTGAGATTTGTTCTTCCTACCCTATCCTTTTCTGTTTCACAATATTGAACTCAGCTGCTTAGCCTACGTGGTCAGATGTATGGAGTATCTTTTTCATTAAAGAACGGCCTTTTATGATTGAAATTTTATTTATCTTTTTGGGGAGTAAGGGGTAGAAAAAGAAAATAAAATGGAAGCTATAGGAAAGGTTTTATTGTCTGTAATTATAATATTTTAATCATTTATCTTATGTTTGTTTAAGATTTCAAAACAAATGCAAAAGGGGAAAACACAAATTTTAATGCGCCATTCCTAGCTTTTGGAGGGCATTTATGAGAAGGAGCATAGTCTTCCTTTTACTCAACATTGGTTTGTGGTCATAATCATCTAGTACAAATAGGCAATAAGATGCTTGCGATTTTGATTGATTTGGCATATGGGACTTGTCCTCTGATTCTTATCAAGAACAACTTTTGAAGATGGCTAATTTTTGGATCAGAACTTCTTGTTCACATCCAAGGACGAGAACTCAATCCTGAAGACCATAGACTTTGGGTTGTCAGATTTTGTTAAACCAGGTATATTTTTTATTCCTTTTATAAATATGTTATGTTATTTATTATCTTGGAGTTGCTTTATTTCTTGACTTTTCATTGTCCTTTACAGATGAAAGACTTAATGATATTGTTGGCAGTGCATACTATGTGGCACCCGAAGTTCTTCATAGAGCTTACAGTACCGAAGCTGATGTATGGAGTATTGGAGTGATTGCATATATTTTACTATGTGGCAGTCGTCCCTTTTGGGCCCGGACCGAGTCTGGTATCTTCCATGCTGTGTTAAAAGCTGATCCAAGTTTTGATGAACCTCCTTGGCCTTCTCTGTCAGATGAGGCAACAAATTTTGTTATGCGATTACTAAATAAAGATCCACGGAAAAGAATGTCTGCAGCACAGGCGTTATGTGAGTTGTCTCAGCAATGATTGCTGCTTCTTGTGCCTGTATTTATATTTGTTACTTACAACAATTGGACACCTCACAGGTCATCCATGGATTAAAAACAAGGATGTGAAAGTACCTCTGGATATTCTAATATTCAAGCTCATGAAGGCATACATGCGTTCCTCATCTCTACGGAAAGCGGCTTTAAGGGTATGTCTATTTATTTAAAATTATGTCTGCATTTAAAAGTTGACATTGATAAAAAATAGATCCTCTATTTGAATTGTATGTCCCATTTTCCTTTGTCATCATCTCTATTGATTTTCATTTCTATGGCTTTGTTCTCCAAGCTCTCATCTTCTTCACCTATTAATGGTTATCCTACTTATCTAAGAGTTTATTTTGAAGTTAATGTTTCTGGATAAGCGATTTTATTATTCCCCAAATCATCTCAGTAGCAACCCTGTCAATTATTTTACAATGTTGCAAACTAGTCAGACTAAGGTTTTATCATGGATGAAATTTGTTTTGGAAACTGTTTCATAACAGTGCATGTTTCCTTTCTAAAATGAGTGGCGTGACTAAAGAGCATTGGTTTTTTCAGTTACTTTGATTGTTCCTGCTGTCTTTTTTATTGATCACACTATATTTGCTTCTGAATAACTTACTGGAATTTTTCTTCCCGGGCACTGGATCAGGCTCTGTCCAAGACATTAACTGTGGATGAGCTATTTTATTTGAGGGAGCAGTTTTCACTTTTAGAGCCAAGCAAAAAGGGCTCCATTAACTTGGAAAATATCAAAGCGGTCGGTTATGTTTCAATTTTTTTTAAGATGTTAAGGGAAGATATTTCTCATCTCACAACTTTGGGCTGCCTCAGGTCTTGATGGTGAATGCAACAGATGCTATGAACGAGTCACGCGTACCTGACTTTCTGACATCAGTTAAGTACTATGATTTAGCCATAGAAATTATTCAAAAGGCATTCTGTACCTGTAGTAGTTACTGATTACGAATAATATGGGTGGCAGCTTAATGCATTACAATTTAGAAGGATGGATTTTGATGAGTTCTGTGCGGCTGCCCTTAGTGTTCATCAACTTGAAACACATGACCAGTGGGAGCAACGTGCACGTTATGCTTACGAACTTTTTGAAAAGGACGGTAACAAGGCCATAGTCATTGACGAACTAGCTTCGGTATGTTTTATTTGACTACGATGAATTGATGATAGTTTATGCATACATACCTATTTCAAACTTTCGCGGTGTTGCAGTGTGATTTTAATATATTAATTTTCTTCATTCCTCATGATAATGAGTTACATTTACTTAAGGCATAGTTGTTTCTGAATCAAAAGAACAGCAATTTCACTATCAGTGTATTTAACTTGGGTTCAGTTGAACAGTGATTTAACTTAGTTTATCTAAATAACCAGGAGTTTGGGCTTGGTCCATCTGTCCCTGTTCATGCTGTTCTCCATGATTGGATTCGGCACACTGATGGAAAATTAAGTTTCCTTGGGTTTGTCAAACTGTTGCATGGCCCATCTAGAAGTCTTGCAAAAGCTCAATAGAGATCTAAGAAGCTTAGCAAATATCCAAGGGTGCTTAGAAAATTGCTAAAAGAATCATTACAACCATATCTTCAGGTGGTTTTCTTTTTTCACATTGTGGCTCACCATATACCTTTATAGAATTATCTCGTTCTTTCATCAAGTGAGGCAAACCTGCTACAGGCGATTGTATTTTCCACTGTAAAGTTGTAGTGTATTGAAAGGCTAATCTCTAATCTGTAACATGTTAGAAGATTCACAATGGAGGTGTATCATTCTTGTGATCTTGTCCACATGCAAATTCGTTGTCTTATATCCCGAGCTGAAGGAAAGAGGCTTTTAGGGCTCTTTTGGGCTTTCAACATTATTCTAGCTTTTGGGAATTTGTAATTTGATTTTTCTTATATGATTTTCTCATCATTTAAAGGTGCTGATCATGTTCGTACTCGGGTTCCAAATTCACGAATACCCATATCTCTATAACTTGACTGTTGCAATAAAGTTATACATGTTACAAAAGACAGTTTGTCGATGCAAATAAGAAAATATATACTGGTATTAAGAATCTGTGTTTTAAGGGTAATTTTTAATTTGGATAATGTTTTTAAATATAAACTAAAAGGAACTGTATAACATTTGTATAATTCTTTTAAATCAAAAATCAAAAATTACTTTTGATTTGAAAGAAAGTTTTTTTCAAAAAAAAAAATGGAAAATTGAGTAAAATATTTGAGATGAAGAGAATTTAATGTATAAAAGTAAACGAAGTCTATTTCAAATAAAAATTAGCTTCAGAGTAAAAATTAAAGATAATTAACGATGAAAATTCTCTTAAAAATATATAAATAATCATGTTACGTTTTTCCAGGAAGGAAAATGTAAAACGGAATATATTTTTGCATTTAAAATGAATTGTCCTAGTCCATACATTAGTTGGGAAAATTATGACTGATACTAATGGTTGGTAACAGAAACAAAAAAGCCAAGTTATTTTATCATTCAGAAGCATGACTTTAGAAGAAGAATAGAATGGGAAAAGAAAAAAATAAAAAAAAGAGAGAAAAAAAAGAAGAGAATTAATATTTTATTCATTATTAATATTTTGTTTTTATTTTAACAATATTATTTAAAATATTTATGTTAATATAGTAAAGAAAGACGTAAATATTAAGAAAAATATCAATAAGATAAATTCAATTATATTGAAAATTCAATCAATTATAATAAAAATATAGCCAATTATATTGAAAATATATTTAGTTATGTTTTTGTTTATAAATGTTGATATTTATAACACAGGTTAAATTATAATTGATCGTATATTTTTTTTAATGCATTTTTTCAGTAAAGCTTAGTATCTCAATTTTTATAGTTTTTTTATATTTTTAAATCATTATACACCTTATTTTTCTAACTTTTTTGCGCTTTGTTTTCATCTTCCGACGCAGAAACCGTAACTTCTAACAAAAGTAAATGTTTCGCATCATCTCCAAGGTGGTATCATTTGAGGTTCCGTGCTTTTCTAACTAGTTCTTGCACTAGTATCCATTTATCGATCTTATTATATTAACAATAGTAGAACCTTATTATTTAAATTTCGATTTTAATTAGAAGCGTAATATATAACATTATACAAAATATTAAAAGATGTTTATTGTATAAAATATTGTAAAACTGCAATGATTTTTTAAAACTACATTTAACTATTTTTATCAAAAATTCAAATATATATATATATATATATATATATATATATTAAATATAATAAGATTACTTTTTTAAACTTAGTATAAAAAATTTGTGAAAGTTCAAAATTCCGTAGTATCAATCTTTGCTGAAATTGTTTTTCCCGCACCACATTACTGTTAATTGTACTCTATTAAGATAAGATACTTATACACCAAGTCATGTCCTTCTTCTCGTCATCGTCTGTCATTTTATGAAGTAAAAAAAATAGAAAAGAGAGGTTATTCTGAAAACTATCATTAATGTTTAAAAAAAAAATCAAATATTCTATTTCAAATTATATATATATATATATATATATATATATATTTTTAGAAACATTGTATTTAAAAATACATATAATTATATTCCAAAATATTTGTCCTAGAAATATTTTCAGAACAGGTAATCTAGAAAGGGTAGGGGGGTTTATTTAGAAATTATGGTGGTGCAGAAGTAAAGAGCCTTGATTAAAACGATCAATGAAACCCAGCCCCGCGTTATGTTTCTTTCAATTCAATTTTGGTACCTTTCTCGTTGTTCCAAACTCCCACGGGCCTGTCCTGAACGCTATTACACAGTTTGTGGAAATGGATCAGATGAGAGGAAAAAACATTGTCATGGTTTCATCTTCTGAAGAAGAAGAAGAAGAAGAAGTAGAAGAGGAAGATGACGATGAGGAAGAACAAGTAGAAGAGGAAGATGACGATGACGATGACGATGACGATGATAAAGAAGAAGAAAGCGATTGCGAAGATAGCGATTTCGATGAAGCATCCAAATCCGAATCCGAATCCGGTGACAATGACGTTGATGATTCCTCTCTCTCCGATAAAGTCGTCTCCCTACTTCGAGGTATTAATTTACTAATGGTAACGAAGTTATTAACATCGTGTTCGATCAGTGCCGTTAAATTCTACGTTTTATGTTTGATTTTTCCAGAAGGAAAGGATATTCAATCTTTGAAACTAAGGCAATGCAAGGCGTATCTACGGAATCATGGCCTGAGAATCGCGGGAAATAGAGATGTTTGTGTTGCCAGGATAAGGGAGCATTGGAGGTAAGGGTTTCCGATTCGAGAAGCCTATTTGATTATTGAGTTAGAAGCAACTTCAATACTCGGAAGTTTTGTATGAAATTACTAACCTAATAAGCATTTCTAGTTGTCTTCATTTTCTCATTGTTCTGAGAAAGAAAAATTTTCATGTGAATGAGTTTTGCTTGATTTTGTCTCAACAGAAGAAATTATGTTTGTCCTACACAGTTCGAAGAAATATTTGTGCCATATCCATTTAAGAGTAATACACTAATTCTTTCTTTCTGAAGAAGGAAAGGCTTTTTAGTTTTGGTTTTGAGTTTATGTACTTCAAACATTTTAATATCTCAGGTTAAAATACGGAAGTGGATACACGCTCTACCCAAAATCATCCTTTACCATTAATTGTACCGGTAATTATTCTTTCCTTTTTGCTATCATTTGCCTAAACTTTTATCGTTCTCTGTTAAATACTCGTTTTCTCACTTAACTTAGGTGATGTCTGCATGGGAGATGTTGTACTGTTCAGACAAAAGGTTTATGAAAAGTAATTTGTTTGCTCTGGTTACTTTTAATCAATGTTTTCTTCGTATCCCTGAATTGTTCCTTTACAACTTAGTTGTACCTTTTACCAGGTTTAGTAAAGTGACCAGGCATGGAAAAATTATAGGAAACAGAACTGTTGCTGGCAGGGTTGTTAAGGAGAGCTATGGTGCAGCTAAACAACAGCATACCTTCACTGTGAGTCTAAAGTTTGCTGCAATTAGTTGGATGCATGAAAAAGAGTTCTGTATTACACTTTGGTCTTTTATTTGGACACCCGTTACTGGATGATATATGCTCTTGTAAAACGGAGCAGTACAAGGGCTATCTTGGTTAGTAAAGTAGAGTTCTGTTTCTCTCTCAAATTTTGTCTTGAGAATTTCACTTAGCTTTTATATTTAATCTGGTATTAGCGTGGGTACAATTGTTTTATAAATCAATAGCCAACTTCTTGTACTTGAGAATGGAGAAATGTAAATAAAAAATAACATAATGGTTTTGTAGTTGCATGTTATACCTAACAAATTTAGTAGCTACTCTTCAAATTAATATAATTCATGTCTTGCAGGTGGAGGTGTTGTGGAGTACTGGGGTTAGGAAATTGCCTCCACTTTCCCCTTTACTCGTAAAGGGCCGGAATCTCTACAAACAGAAAACTTACAGACAGGTATCAGTGGGTGCCAGGCTTTTGTCAATGTTCTCTCTTTCAAGTCACAGTTTGTTACTTACATCATGCTCCATGATACAGAGATGGAAAAATGAAGCTGATAGAGTCGAAGTACTTCATGAGAAGCACAGACGCGGTGCAGCAGCAAGATCTAAGAGAGCGTTGAAAAACAAAAAGAGAAGTTGTTTTTCGAATGAATCTAGAGGTAATTTTGGATTTCAGCAGACAGGTTTGTTGCAGTATCTTATACTTTTCACAGTATTGGTGGTAACTTGTCACTCAACTCTTGCAATTATTAGGTTCCAAACGGCCGCATGAAATCCACAATAAAAAACGGTCAAAATCAGGAAGATCCTGTGTAGATAAGGTCAGGCACCAAGATGGCTTCAGAAGAGCAAATAACTTTCAACCTCGAGCGGCCACTTCATCAACTCCAGTAACACGGAAGGAGATTGCACCCTCAAGAGGGCCCACATATACTGGGGGAAGTCATCATTCTGATGAATTTGACCGTTACCAAGTTCCGGTTTATCCATTATATGATAGTTATCCGCAAAGTACATACCGATATCATGTAAATTCTCAAAGCAGGAACGTGCCAAACGAATTATTTTATCACAACAGAGGTCTAATTCCACCTTCCAGGCCTCCTGTTGGTGAATTCACAACTAGATCGCAACACCTGATATCCAACGATAATCGTCATGCTCAGACAAACCTATACGACTTCGAATTGAAGAAATATGGAGGGAGAAAGTACGGTATATGATGTGAGCTATTTCATTTGGAAGATTCGGACTTAAACCAGTTTTATTTCGCCTTTGAACAGTGGCATGGTCTTAGGCTCCCCAGTTTTAGTTCACATCACAGTGGATGGAATTTAAGCCTTCTTTTATCTGAAACGTGGGGTTTGGGTTAGGATTTTTAGGATGTACAGATACTTCATCATAGTTGCTGAACCGATATACAATCATGTCAAATAAATGATGCTCTTGATATATTTTTGGATACATGTAACTAGTGTCGTTGACTGAAAATTCTCTTAAATATATCAATCAACAAAACTGGATAGGTAGGCACTTAAGTTTGATTCTTGATTGTGTGAAAAATATTTTGTTGGTCAAAAAGATTATGGGAAAGTACTGATTTGGTATTTGATGGTTTTTAATCATGATTAATTTGATAATAATTAAGTAATATCTTAAAACAATTTGATACAATATATAAAATAATGTGTTCATATTATGCAAAACAAGAAAATATTGTTATCAAGTAAATTACTTTCCAAACATAGATAGAAATAATATGTGACGTAACTAATTATTTGTATTGAGAATTTTAGTGATTGTTTATAAGTATTAATGTGAAGGTTTTTGAGTCGGTCTGTAAATGAAAAATTGAAGTTATGAAAGTATTCGACTCGGCTATGTAAATTTAGCTTTCCGGAAGCTTTCATTGGATCCACGGGTGGCCAAACATGACCTTGTAAACAAATTAAAGCCATTGAATGCATCGACAACTATCTATGGGCTTCTAATATGCTTTCAGGATTTTGAGTGAGCATGTAAAAGAGAAACAAAAATAAACAAAGCTATGAAAAATAAAAGAAAAATCTGAAATTGACTTAATAATTCGTATATCCTAAATAAAATTTAATACTATATTTAAATTTAAATTAATATATTTCTAACATAATTTATTAACACAAGTGATAATGACTTGTATACTTTGGTCAATTATAACTCGTAACAATATTAAAGTTATAAAAAATAGTACACTTTTCAAATTATAAATAATTTAAGAAATGTAGATAACAAAAAAAATTTATATATTAGTTCACATTTTGGATTCAATAATAGTATACACGTATTAAAAGAGATATTAATTTAAAATTTTACACTGGAGATAAAATAAACAAAGATTACAATCGATTGTCTTGAATAAAATAATCAATTATTTTTATAATAAACTTTTCCCGTTTCAAACCTTCTTAGGAAACTTAACCATCTTTAATACTACATAAATATCTTTTATTTCAGTATTTTTAATATACATATACATACATACATACATATATATATATATATATATATATATATATATATATATATATATTTTTTTTTTTTTTTTATTTATATATTATATAAAAAATATTCTGTGTTTTTTTTCTATCCTTCACGTCATCTAATTGATGAAGTAGTAGTTATCATCAGTTCAATTCTCACCGCTTCACTGTCGCATCTCTCTCTCTCTCTCGCTTTTCATTCTTTTGTGGAACTATTCAACAAAATCATAAAAAAAAGATATACATATTTTCCATTTTTATGCCACTCAAATGTCAATTGATACCACTAAATATGGCAGGACATGTCAGCAACTGCAACTCTTCCTTCACTTTCCAAAGGACGGCAGTCAGAATAAAAAAACAAATATTTATTTATTTTTATCAATTTTACGAAGGAACAATATTTTTCTAAAATTAATTTCATCCAATTATATACACAACGTTAAGTAAATTCTTACACCAAAATGAATCTTTTTTATATACTTTTTTTATGTAGTCGGAATTCCATCTATTTATTGTTATAGTCCAAGTCACAGAAAAACTTATAGACTAGTAGATTTGAAACCATAAATCATCTAAATCTCCAACAACTGTTTCGGGAGCTAAAATATCCATGTGATGGTGAAGGAAATACAGAGTTTATGTGTTGTAGGATAGAACACGAAGTGATGCTTCTATCCATGCAACCTTGTTCTCATCCCATTCCTCTAAACTCCCTTTTCCAATGCTGGGTCCATACAATGTTCCACCCCTTCCAACGCAACTTGATCCATTAATTATTATCCACAAATTAAGTCTTCATTACCCTTTTCTCAATACAATCATTGGGTTAGACACCAAAATCATTTCCATATCTAAATCCCACATTAATAATTAATTTCTTCCTTTCTCTCGCCACACAAAACATAACAGTAAAGATGATTACCTGATGATCATTATAAATCAAAGTTTAGTACAGTGCCAAAAGCAAAAGTTTTTCTTAAAGCTACAAACTAGGAGAAAATGAAACATTAAAAATGGGAAAGGTAAGAGAGGTAATTAATTGAACAAACGCAACTACACATCTAACAGAAATTGATCGCAAACTATTTAATAATTTATTGCACGAGGAAGAAGAAGCTAGAAGAATGTAGCAGTGTTGGAACGCAGGTCAATTTCTTGGGTCCAAGCGGTTCGGTCCTGAATGTGCAAGTGCCAATATGTTTGAGCCACAGCGTCTGGGTCCACTGTGCCCTCATCCTCTCTACTGCTTATGCTTATTTCATCCCCAACTGAACCTGATTTTCCCCGACAATAACTACACATGCACGTCCACAACATCAGATTAATTAAACCTTATGCTATTAACTCTGTAGCATTGATTGAATGAAGAAGAATCGTTGTCGCATGTTTTAGTTAATTCATGCATAGATCGATTCACACCTATTTTTGGGGTGGAGGGTTGTTTGTTATGTTGACGCATGCATGCATAAAGATGGGGAAAGTGTAGCACTTGAATCAGAATCTATTAATTAACCGATGATGAATAACAAAACGAACCTGGGTGGGGCAACAACACCGTCGATGATTACATGTGCTATGTGCACTCCCTGAGGTTGAAATTCCCTTGCCAAGCATTGTGCTAGCGCTCTCAACGCGAACTTCCCGCAACCTGTCCCAACATTCATCAATTCAATTCAATTCATCAAAACCAGTAGTTTTGGTGGAGACAGAATAACCAAACAATAATCAATTAATGCTTGTTTATTAATTACATAGTTGGGAGTATCCAGGTATGCCATTCAGTGAAGCAGAACATCCCGTGAAAAGGATCGTGCCTTTCCCTCTCTCCACCATCCCCGTCAACACCTGATATTCATTCGTTCCAACAACCATAAATGTTAAAACCTAACGAGACTCTTCAATTTGTTGAATACTTTGCTACTTACTGTAACTAAAAAATACAGAAGAAAGGGTGAAGGAAGAGAATAATAATAGAGAACCTGTTGAGCGCAGTGGAAGGCACCGACGGCGGAAACAGCGACGGAGTTTTGAAAAGTGTCGAGATGGATGTTTCGGAAGGAAACAGGTTTGGGAGAGAGGGGTTGGTAATTAGCATTATAGACAAGAACCTCAACGAATCCGAGGGAATGTGTTGAAATTAATCAAAGAGTTGTTTGTTTCTTTTATAGTTGCAATAACTATAATATTTCGTGTGTGATTGTAATAACTGTCATCCTGACAGTTTATATAATTTGTGTATTGCTGTTGCAGTTAAT
>Ga0214542_1007354_pt1 | contig 19205 bp, 9 predicted proteins | sample CNSS1metaG_FD_160096 | JGI IMG/M metagenome (GOLD analysis project Ga0214542, IMG submission 160096) | Root nodule microbial communities from cowpea collected in UCLA plant growth center, Los Angeles, California, USA - CNSS1 | ecosystem: Host-associated > Plants > Roots > Nodule | place: USA...
TGGTCCATACATTAAGCATCAAACTATACTATTTCAATTGATTCAAAAGCAAAGGTTTTTATCAAAACAATTTCAAAAGTGCTAAAACTGGGCAAAATTTGTTAATACCAATTCAACCCCCCCCCCCCCTTCTTGGTTATTGTGAAATATTGGTGCATCAATTCTAACATACATTAGATGATGAACAATAGTTAATGAAGTGGTTTTGTAACTTGCTAATTATGAGTGATCATTGATAAACACTTGTAACATTTTTACCACATATTCTCATCAAGCATTAAGTTCAGATTTTAGAATGACCCGTGATTAAATCTTCATGTCTATAGTTGAATCTATCAGTTGTTCTATCCTAGTTTAGGTTCTAACATAGTGTCCAATAATCACATGCTCACAATATGCAATCAATCAATTATCATGCAGTTAAGAATAAGAATAAAACACAAAAGTAATGGAAAAGAAATATATTGAATAGAAAATGTCAAAGAGTTAAGATACATTACGTCTAACCCTTGTGATTAAAAGAGTTAGTTACTCCTATATATTTTAAATACTAGAAAAAAATAATGATGCATGCCTCCTGCCTCCAAGATGAGTCTTTACTTTCTACCCTATTAGATCAAGTTCTTGTCTCCGAAAAGTTTTTCTTTTAACCGTGTAAAGTTTTTTATTTATAAATTTTCCATAACACATAGCCTTTTATGGGGGCTTGAAATTTGTATTTGAAGTCTTGATAATTGATTTTTATCGATATATTCTTTAATCTTAAGTGATTTCTATTTATCTGCAAAATTATAAACCAAATACCTATATTTTACAAAACTATCTAATAAAATATTTATTATCTAAACAAATAATAATGAAAATACAAATAAAAGATTAAATAATTATCTTTTCTATATTTATTTATAAAATCTTAATTATCTAGACAGGTAATAATCAAAATACCAATAAAAGATAAATTACTTATCTTTTCTTTTAAATGATTTAATAAATCTTTAATTATTTAAAAAGACAATAATAAAAATACTAATAAAAATAAAATAAAATAAAAAAATATGATAATGTTAATTATGATAAATTTAAAAATAATATAATCGAAAGTGATATGTGCATCAGTGATAATAATCAAAAGTAGTTGTGTATTCACAGTAACTAATTGGTATACTCATTATAATTAATCAATTTGATCAATAAAACCCCTTAAATAGTTTGCATAAAGTAATAGACACAACGTTGAAAATGTTTATTATTATATTTATGGTTAAGAATGTTAAACAAGATCAATTTATTAATAAGTGCAATCGAAAAGTTATATTTTATTAGACATATCAAAACGGGTCAGACCAGTCAGGTTGGTCTGCCAAGAAAATGGTTTATCAGGTCGGAGTCAAAGGCAGGTTAGCCCGACCTGGCCGTTAGTCTTTTATTAAAAAAATTGTTTATGTTTAAAAATTAAGAAATAATTAAAAATAATAATAAATTTTCTATTATATATATATATATAAATTTTATATAAACTGAAATTTTAAAAGAATTTAAAAAGTTAAAATTTTAAAAAAATGACGGGCCAATTCATTGTGAGACAGGACAAGTTGTAGTGTCTAACCCGATTTTCAATGGCGGGTCAATTCAACTCAATCTGTTTTTGACAGATCAAGACAAAATATACCAAAATGGACTAGACTATGCTCGTTTTGCTGCCCTACAGTTTACTAAAAGAAACTTGCTTTATAATAATATTTATTTAACCATAACTAAGATATCCTAAATGACCTATTTTATCTCTAGCGTATATTTGTTTATGGTAAGTTTAGGACATAGAAAAAATGAAAGAACAAAAATCTTAACATCTCCCTCCTTAGCAAATTTAGCACTGCTTGAAAAATACTTTTCTAGAAGTCTCTTTTTGAAATTCTTCCGATTTATCAAAATTCCGCCTAACTTGATAATTGGTGAAAGACAAACATCATCTTCCTTTCGTGGGAAGCAATTGTTCTAAACATAGAGATCGATATAAATAAAATAAATGAAAAATAATATAATACTTTTCTTACTATTTTTACAATAAAATTTCTTTTTAATCAAATCACAAAAATTATTTCATTTTTTTTTCTTCTTCATCTATTTCTTTTGGATCAAACAAAAACTAAAATACCTTGAGAGGAAAGAATAAATTGTTAGTGTAATCATTATCGTTTCCTTAAAAGGGTTTACCAACTTTTCAATGTTTTTTATTGTCTTCTTTTTGTTTCAAAGACTAAATTTTACAAAATTCACTAGTTAAACCTTATCTTCTTCTTGTTTTTTATCCAATGTGAAAAGGTCGATTTATTTTCAATAAGATATTTTAAGTGAAATATATATTATTTTCTTATTAGTAATAAAAAATATATTAATAAGAAATACTTGAGTTGTTTTAATCACCAAAAGTACATCAATTCAAACAAAATTACTCAAGGATATACCTTGAACCGTATATAATCAGTTTTTGATTTCTTATTGCAAATTTCTTCAAGTTGATTAAGTAAAATATTAATCTTATTTATAAATATAGTTTAACGATCTTTTATAGATTGTGAAAGTCATACCAAATTTCATGTTGCAAGAACAAAAAATATGTAATCAATACTTAAATTGATTGGGTTATAGATATACAGTTAAACTTTTTATCATAAAACTAATCAAATTAAGTACAAAATGTAGACACGATCCAATTTTAGCTTAATATAAATGAGAATCAAATTAAACAATGTTTTATAATTTAGTTTGCATGGTATTGTTGCAATTTAAAATAATTAAATGTTTCTTATGTTGTATTTTTTATAATTATTTATATACTTATAGTTTTAACTCTACATTGTATTTATAAATAAATTATATAATTTATGGTAAAAATTAAAATTCTAAAGTAAGATAGCAAACACTTTAATGATGTTCTCAATTTTTAATTCAAAAATGAAATTAAAATGATTATAAAGGTTGTATTACTATCGCTTATTTATTTATTTTTTGTTTTATTTGAAGTTTTTGTTTTTTTTTACCACTTTATTAGAATGGTGACAATGTTTACCATCTTATCATTCTGTAAATGTAATCAAATCATGTCTGAATGATTTATTTGATGGTGTACGTCAATGACAAACTGAGAGTAGATGTGAATCCAATAATTCAAAATTTGGACCAAGCATGATGAACAAGACTCATGCAGCTTTATGTAACCTATTAATTACTCTGTCGGCATAAAACTTTTACCTCTTTTCTTTTCACATATTATTGTTCTCTCTCTTTCCATTATTTCACTTTTACATGCATTTAGATTTAAGCATAATTAGGATTCAACATCTATCATTCGGTGTAATTTAAATTAAATATTTTAAATTCATATTTACTTACTTAATTTATTAAATAATTAAATATAAACTATTTGACTGAATACAGTCTCTAAACTATAATATGATGTTAAATGAAAATTTGGTTATATTTTCAATTTTGATATATTTTATTTTTTAAGTTTTAGAAATGAATAAATATATTTTTTTTATTGTGTTAAAGTTTTTTTAACGTATTAAATGTTTTTAAAGTGATATTTGAGTTATTTATATTTTGATAAATTTTAACTCAAATGTCAATTTACAATACTATTAAACAAACCCAAAAACATAATAACGTCACTAGTTTAAAAGAATTATATTTTTTTTTAAGTTTAGATTTAATGTATGAAAGTTTGAAACAAAGATAAATTATAATATTATATCAAAATTTAGAACTAAAAATATATTTAATTTGATAAATTATTTAGATTATAAATTTATATTAAATTTAATTTTTTAAGAAAATTATTATAATTTTAAATAAATAAAAATATATTTATCAAATCTTGTATAAAAAAGTGCACATACTAAACTATAATTTATGTAATTTATATTAGATTTTCACAAAAATAAAAATAGATAAAAATAAATTTAAAATAATTTACAAATTTATAATTAGAAAAATATTATTGAGTCAAATACTTTATGATTTATTATCAAATTTGAATGTTGTTATTTATTTTATTTTATTTAGAATGTTATCTGCTCACCAATCTAACATGATTTGATACTTTGGTACTAAATTTGTTTCGGATATATTCGCATAGGCTAAGATTAGTTTTGTTTGGTTGTGTCTACACACATTTATTAAGTGTCAAACATAAACTACGTGTAGAAGAATGAGATTCTTTAGATTAGGTAAAAGAAACTGCTTCATGCAAACATGGCTCAAGTTGCTTCTGATTATAACAAAAAATATATTATTTTTTTATAATAGTTATTTACTAAATAAACAAAAAAGAAAAAAAAAACGTAACAAATGTGTAGAACAGTTTTTTCTTCAAATTATACGTCTGTGGTATTAAGTCAGTATAGACATTTTTAAATTGTTTTGGTCATCTTTAAAATAAAAAACATTTAGTTATCTTAAAATACACATTAGATTTTTACTTTGATGAACAAAATCGTTTAAATTTCTCCTTTGATGATAATAAAGTGATGGTTTTGAATTTTAAACAAGTAAATATTGAAAAAAATTACAAAGAAAGACCCCTCATAGAGAATATTTAAACCTATATCGTATTAATTGCAAGAGCATTAATTATATTATTAATTATCACTTTGTTAGGTTATACCATTTTCTTAGTCAAATTAAGTTTATTTAAAATTAAAAATTGAGTAAAATAATTTTTTTTTTTATTTTCTATAAAGTAGTCAAAAAGTAAAGAAGAAAAGAAAAAAAAAATCTCACCTTCATTTTTTTCTCTTTCGCAAGCCGCCAACTTCCATTTTTTTTTCAATCTGACCTTCTATATTTTATTTTTTCCAATCTGATTGTAACTCACTATAGTTGAGGAGTATGGGAGTACTTTAGACCAATCATATTTATAAATAGATTAAATTTTTGTTTACTCAACTCATTATTTTCGTATTTTTTGTAGTTTTAGTTATTAATCTTAATAAAGTCAACTAAGAAAAATATCCTCTCAACTTATTTTATCGTATACTTAATTTTTGTTTGACATCCTACTCTAGGTTTCTAACTGAGTAATAATGTAATTGTGAGTAATAATGTTTCTTGATTTGTGGGATTTACCTACGAGAAAAGTTATTTTCAGGTAAGAGAAATTAGTAAAAGTTATATTACTACTGATTCAGATTTATGATGATGATTATAAAATCGTGATAATACTATTTGTGGATTAGTTATTTATGTTGTGATTGAAGTCATGTTGCTTTATTGAGTTGAGTTGCATGATTTGGTTAAATAGATATATAATTTATATCTTTTGTCAACTAGGCTATCTAAGCATATTTTGCATTAAATTATTTGTTTTGGAACAAGAAAAGGGTAAGATGGCATATATATATATATATATATATATATATATATATATATATATATATATATATATATATTTCTGAATCATTCAGTTCTGTAAGTTCTGTCAAACGAGACCATAAAGTCGATGGATAAGAGTAGAATTTTTGAGTTCTAGAGAGCTTTCAAATTTCCTCTTGTAGGGCAAGCCATCTCTCATTAGGTGCATCAAGCGAATTTGGCTCTCATGGGCTGGGTCACTAGAGAGAGGAAATATTCGTTGGGTTAAAAATATTTTCTTCAAAATCCATAGAGTAAAGTGAATCTTGGTCATTGGGCAAATGTTGTAAAGTCATGGAAAATCAATTAAGAGTGGAAAAGGGGTTTCATAAATGACACTTCTATATATTTTATGATTAAAAAGTCAAAATTATAAATAGAAATTTATTCAAATGAGTTTCATTTTATAAAAACCTTCATTTGTGTAGAACTTTTCCTCTAAAATCCTTCTACCTTCTCTCTAAGATTTTAACTCACTCTTTCTTCTCTTTGAAGATCCAAGAAAATCCTAAGACTCCTAGTGTCAAAAGCTACAAGTATGTCTGATCATACTTATCAATAGAGTAAGTCCTCTTTTGGCTCTTTTCTTGATATGCTTGCATGTACCCTATTAAGGAATTGCATGTGCCATTGAGTAGTTCTATGTGATCCTTTATTATTTTGTGGTCATGAGGGTATAATAGGATCATTAATTTGAGTCATCTATGTGTAGTTAGAGCTTCTTAGGGATCTATGTCTTATGTGAAGTCTTTGTAAGGGCTATTTCTCTTCAAGTTCATTCCATTTTGAAATTGTGATCATGATTTGATAGGTCTGAGCTGAGTTAATGAATATGTGATGAACTGATGTTGTTGACGAGCGTGTGGATTCTACTGATTGTTTATAATCTGTGATGCTCTGACACGCAGTTTGGAATGCGCTTTCCGCTCCCGAAGCGGACACCGATGCGGAGGCGGCGCAGACACCTGCACGACGCGGTGTCCGGAGCTTGCTCATGGTTCAGACGTGGCCATCAATTTGGACACTGCATCAAATACGCCTCCATTTATTTGAACATTGCATTATACGTAATTTGGGAAAAGTTTTTACGAATCCCAAATTTTGGAGGAAAAATTTTCACGAATGGAACATTTCGACATATATTCACGTTGAAGATATTCATTATATATTATATACACTTATCAAAAAATTGATATTTCTGAGAGAATAAATGAAAATCCAAAAAAATTTAAAATTAAAAAGAAAATCAAAGCTTTCTTATCTTCTATCAAAATAAAATAAAGATTAGCAACAAAAATAAAATCAATAAGATATATAAGACTTGATATTTTAAATGTTTATTTTAAGATATATAAGACTTGATATTTTAAATGTTTATTTTATTTTTTTATTATGAAATATAATTATTAGATTATATATATTTTTTATAAGATTCACTTAGTATATTTTTTTAAGATTATATATATATATATATATATATATATATATATATATATATTGTTGTGTCCGTGTCTTGTACTATTTCAATTTTGTTGTATCTCCGTATTTGTGTCCGTGTTGTATCTGTATCTGTGTCTGGGCATCATAATTTATAATTTTTTTGTGTTAAATCTGTGTGTTAGAGTTGAGGAATCTTGTAGAGGTATCATATTATTGATTGTGCCTATTAAATATCAATTTTGAACTTTGTTTGATGTAGTTTGAACTAAAATTTGGGCCTTGAAGGCTGAAAGGTCCAGGTTGGTAATTTGATATGCTTTTATATAGGTCTTAATTATGCAGACTCGTTAGACAAGTGTTTTTCTCGCTTAGCGAGATCATAATTCTTCAAGTAAGAGACTCAAGTAATGCCTCTCTCATTGGACGAGTGATTGTCCCGCTAAGTAAGAAGGACTCGCTAAGCAAGAAGAAATTTATGAAATTTAAAGAGACAATTTTAAGACCCATTAGGCAAGATTTTAAGAATTTCTCCCAATGGTCTTGTTTAGTGAGCGAATTTTGAAAGATTTTCTTCCAATATTCACTCATTGGGCAAGAAAGGGAGATTTTAAGTATGAAATTTACTTTGTTGTTTAGAATAAAATATTTAATTTTAGTAAATGAGGAATTGAAAATTTGAATGTATTACATGAACTATATTTAATATAAGTGGACTGAGAAATTTGGATATGATATGTTTGGTTATATGATTTGGGGATAATGTAGAGATTTCCAAGGAAGAAATACTACATTGATCATATGTTTGGTGGTGTATTGAGGGGGTTTGAGGAGATTATCTTAACTATGTTAGAATCCTACTCACTTAGAGGAAAATGTCTAGTTGTGAGAGTTGAAAGAGTTTATATGGTTGGAATTTTGGTGGTTGACCAAATTTGCAAATATAGAATTTACCCTATCATGCTCTGTGGAAGGAGTTTTCTCAACCTTGATATATATGGGTATAGGCCTTGTGACATAGGGGTGGGAGATGATAGGTGCATGATCTCCATGTCTACTCAATACAAGTGTCTTCCGAAAGTAAAGTCAAAAGTCAGTGGTGTATGAGTATAGGTCAGAAATTGAGTGTTTAATTGTATGTTATTAGCTGATTTAATTGAATGAGAAGAATGTGATTATATATTACATATTTTAAATGAATATCAATTATCTTATTTACGTAAGATTACCTTTCTTTTGGTTGTTGCTTTGAGGTTCATTCACATACTATGATTGTATGGTATATGAGAGCAGATAATGTTGCAGGAGATGAGATTGGGCATCCATTAGAAGGATAAAATGAGAGATAATTGTGAGTGATGTAGTTGGTGTATATATCTATATATAGTTGCCATAGAATACTCCATGTTTTTCTTAATCTGTTTTATTTTGAAAAACATTTATATGTAAGATTTTGTTCAATCTGTTGGGACATTTTTTGGACTATATATATATATATATATATATATATATATATATATATATATATATCTATTTATGTGTGTGTGTGTGTGTGTGTGTGTGTGTGTGTGTGTGTGTGTGTAGACTTTGATTGATATTGTTTGTTGTACCTAAAATTTCAATGCATATATTAGTAGATATTTTATGCTAATATAGGGTGTTACATTTTTTGTATTATAGTCTGGTTGAACCTTAGGTGATTTGTGGGAAGTAGGGTTAATAGAATTATAAAATTGTATTTGGTTATAATTAGCCACAAGTTATCTATAGTATAAGGGTTTATTCTAAGCCTTTCTTTTGAGTTGCATCAACAAATGCCTCATCGACCACCTTCTTCATCTTAACCTCCTTCAGAGTTCTACTAGATGGTGCTTGCCATGGAGACTATGACTAATGTTATGTAACAATAGCGTATGATTATGGCTCATGCTCACATATGAAAAGGGGTTGTCAAAGGATGGTTAAAAGTGATAGGTGTTATAACTGTAATCAAATGGGGACTTTCTTGATAGATTTTCCTTGGGGAAACACAATAATCACCGCTAACGTGCAACCATGGTAGTACGAAAAGAGAGGGGTGATAAACCCCAACCCTCCTAACGAGACACTGAGTTGCTGAGAGCAGCAATAAGGTACAGAGAATAGTAACAATAAAGAGCTCCTAGTGAGGCACTGAGTTGCTAAGAGCAACAAGTTACTGAGAGCAGTAAAACTAAAGCTCTCCTAGCGAGGCACTGTGTTGCAAAGAGCAGCAATAAGTTACTAAAAGTAGTAACAATATAACTCTTCTAGCGAGGCACCGAGTTATTGAGAGCAGTAACAATAAAGTCATCCTAGCAAGGTACCGAGTTGCTGAGAGCAACAACTAGTTATTGAGAGTAGTAGCAATAAAGTCCTCCTTGCAAGGCATAGAGTTGTTGATAGCAGCAACACATTACTAAGAGCAATAACAATAAAGCCATCCTAGCTTGGCACTGAGTTTCTAAGAGCATCAACAAGTTACTAAGAGCCATAACATAAAGCCATCCCACCGAGGGCCTGAGTTACTAAGAGCAATAACAATAAAGCCCTCTAGAGTGAGGCACCGAGTTACTTAAACTAGTAACGTAAAGCCCTCTAATGAAAATCCCTTTAGGTGAGGCACTGACTTCCTTAGATAGCTAACATTAAGGAAAGTCCCTTCCAAGCGAGGCACCAAGTTAACTTAAAGCCCTCTAGACGAGACACCGAGTTACTTAGACAATAACATAAGCAAAGCCTCCAGATGAGACATTGAGTTATCTAGACGGTAACATAAATGAAAGCCCTCAAACGAGGCAATAGGTTACTTAGATAGTAACCTAGGAAAAGCCCTTAAACGAAGCATCAAGTTATCTAGGAATAAACAAAAGCTCACAAATGTGGCACCCGAGTTACCTAGACAACAACATAAGCCCATAAACATGGCCCCCGAGTCACCTAGAGGGGAACACAAGTATTTATACTGGTTCGATCAAAAGACCCTACGTCCAGTTGTTAATCTCTCAAAAACGAGATTAACTTAATCACTAACAAGTAACAGATTTACAATCAGATATTTAAAAGAGTAAGGAAAGAAAACACCTCTCTTGAACACACAAGAGATGAACACCTTTCTCTAAATCACACAGAGAACCTTGACCTTAGCTTTCCTAGCAACAGCAACAGCATTCAATCTCCTAGAACACCTTTCAGGAAAAGTTATCGCTCTACCCACACTAGGTTTTTCAAAGCTTCTATTGAGAACACTCAGAGAACTCTCTTGCAGTCACAACACTAGCACTCTAGCTTCTCAAAAAGGTAAGTAAGAAGTAACTCTGAGGTTCCTTAAATAGAGGTTCTATAAATTAGGTCAAAAAGCTGAACAGTCACGCTCAACTGACCAGGATAATCGATTATCACTAGTGATAATCGATTATTCCAGTGTTGTTTGTTAAAAACAAATTTTTGAGCAGATAATCGATTATCAAAGGTGATAATCGATTATTCCAGTGCTTTCTTGAAAAAAATTGGTTCAGCTCAGGATAATCGATTATTCTAAGTGATAATCGATTATCACTTTGATTTTTCGAGAAATACCAGAATTTTCTTGTACAATACTGATTCTAACTAATCTAATTACATTTTACAAGATATCTTTAAACACAACAACACATGGTCTTCATATTGACTTCCAGATGGCCTTCAGGCTTCTTTTATCATCATCAAAATCTTGCTTCAGCATTTTAGACTTGTATTGCTTTTGCCAATAATCTCCCCCTTTTTGATAATGATCAAAACAATATGTTTAAAGTATCTGCAATCAAAATATCTTACAAGTAGATTTGTTAGTAGCACTGTTTGGTTTAAACTTTTAAACTTTTTCTCCCCCTATTTTGATCATATGAAAAAAGATTTAATAGAGAAACTCCTCCTCAATCTGACAATGGTAAAGAATAACAAAAAGTAGACTTTTATTAAGAATTAGTAAAAACTGGAAAACATATTACAATAGTAATAAAAAATAACTATGATGTAGACCTTTAAAAGTCTTGACTCATGTCATCACCTTCATCATACTTATCAAATTTATGTTCTAAGTTAGAAATCCTAAAATCTAATCCTCTAATTATGCCAGTGACTTCTTCATGTCTGTGAGCGGAGAGAAGAAAGAATTCTTCAAGTCTCTGGTTGAGTTTTAAAATGTGATCCTCTAAAGAAGAGGATGAGCCACCAACACCACTGGATGATCCAATATGTGTGTCAACAGGAGGAATAGGAGTAGTGGGAGGATTCTCTTCTTCTTCATTGTCCGAGGAAGACATATCATCCTTGTGAATGTAGGTATTCCCAAAAAGAATAAATTTCATCTACTTCAAGGATTTTTCTGCAATTTTATTTGCCTTAGTGGTTTTGTGAAATTGTTCATTAGAGACATTTACCCTTTTGTACTCACAAATACGAGAGATGAGCAAGGAATACGTGAGTGGATATTGAGGCAATCTCTTGCCTTTGAGCATGGTGTCAAGAATGATGCTTGGCCAATGGATAGGAATGTGGTTGAGCATAGCATAGATGATCATAAGATCCACTTCACTACACTATGCATGATTTATACCACATGGACATAAAATCCAGACAATGAGATAATGAAGTAGACACTCATCGACTTTGAGAGGTCCTGCTAGCAATTGGCGGCCGATTTCTTGATCTGGGCATCGCATAAAGGATATGTAAACAAATATTATGTTGAACCCTTCAATGCCAGCAGTGAGGATTGGAGATGTGCCATCATGAATGGGAAATTGTGCAACATTTTCCTAAATATCATCATCCAGAATGATGTCAACACCTTTCACCTTTGTAAACCTCACTCCATCTCTGAATTTATAATTGAAGTAGAAGGCTCGTACCAAATCAGGGTAGTAGGTTCCTTGCATCTCTATGAAGAATTTCACTCCTTATTCAGCAAGAAAATTTGGAATTGTGAAATGCCGATTGACAAACCATTGAGACTGGATGAATTTCGGAGTGATGAGGGGTTTGTCTTTCCACAATGTAATGAATTCAGATCTTCTTTCTTCATCTGAAATCCATCCTTCAATGGAAGCAGTCCTAGGTGCAGTTGAGGGTTGAGAGGCACGAGATGCAGTCCTTCTGTGGGTAGGAATCTTTCTACGAGAGGGTTCAGCCATTTGTGAGGTGAAGAAGAGGGAAGCTTTGAGAGTTTTGGAGAATTTTGAGAAAATGAGAGGTTCTTGAGTGTTGATGTTGAGAAAAGAGTATTCTAGTGACCAAAGTGGTTGATATATATAGAGAAGGGTCTTCAACGGCCATATACACGCGATTTGATGCAAATCTAGCCGTTGCAACGACTAGTTTTTGAATTTATTTAGTCCAACGACGTGTAATAATCGATTATTCTAAGGTGATAATCGATTATTGGTTCATGAACTGGGCAAAATATGAATTCTGACGAGCTGATAATCGATTATCCTAAGTGATAATCGATTATTCCAGTGAGTTTTTTTATTTTTGGCTCAGAATGAAGGATAATCGATTATTGCCCCAAATAATCGATTATTCCAGAATGTTTTGGAATTTTTAAGAGTGGCTAATAATCGATTATTGACACTTATAATCGATTATTGACGCTATTTTTCGGATTTTTAAGGAATTTGAGTTTTTGGCAATTTTAAGAGATCTCTAATATGCCTAAGTCTCTTCTTAGTTCATAAAATCTATCTTTAGCTAAAGGTTTGGTAAAGATATCAGCTAATTGATACTTTGTATCTACGTATTCTATCTCACAGTTCCCTTTATTAATGTGATCTCTTAGGAAATGATGCCTTATTTCAATGTGCTTTGTCCTACAGTGCATTATGAGATTTTTGGTTAGGTTAATAGCACTGGTATTATCACATTTTAGAGGTATGTGATTTAGAAAGATATTATAGTCTTTTGTAGTTGACAAAGCCACACAAGCTTGTTTCTTCAAGTGCCAAGAAACAAATGAACTACCTAAGAGGTGACAAGTACCACTGGTACTTTTTCTATCTATTTTACAACCACCATAATTAGCATCTGAATAGCCTATCAAATTAGGAGATGCTCCTGAAGGATACCAAAGTCCAAAACATTCAGTTCCTTTTAAGTATTTTAAAATTCTTTTTACTGCAGTAAGATGTGATTCTTTTGGATTGGCTTGAAAACGAGCACACACACATACATATTGCATAATATCAGGCCTACTTGCAGTAAGATACAACAAAGAACTTATCATGCCTCTAAACATAGTTTGATTTACCTCTATTCTTGATTCATCTTTGTCTAAGTAGTAGGAGGTTCCCATAGGAGTACTTGCTTCCTTAGCAGTATCCATTCCAAATTTCTTAAGTACTTCTTTACAGTACTTAGATTGAGAAATGAAAGTTCCATTTTCCATTTGCTTAATTTGAAGAACCAAAAAGAATGTCAATTCTCCCATCATTGACATTTCAAATTCTCCCTACATTATGCTTGCAAAGCCTTTACATAGTGAACTATGAGTAGACCCAAATATTATGTCATCTACATAAATCTGAACTAGCAAAATATGTTCATTTACTCTTTTAATAAACAACGTTAAATCAATTTTACCTCTTTCAAAATCATTTTCTAACAAAAATGTACTTAATCGTTCATACTAAGATCTAGGTGCTTGTTTTAATCCATACAATGCTTTCTTTAATTTATAAATGTGATTAGGAAACTTATAGTCTTCAAATCTAGGTGGTTGTTCAACATACACATTTTCTTTTATAAATCCATTTAGGAAATCACTTTTGACATCCATCTGATATAGTTTAAATTTCATGAGAGAAGCATAGGCAAGAAGTAAATGTATAGCTTCTAACTTGGCAATTGGAGCATATGTCTGATCATAGTCGATACCTTCTTCTTGTCTGTATCCCTTTGCTACAAGTCTGACTTTGTTTTTAGTGATGTTTCCATCCTCATCCAGCTTGTTTCTGAACACCCATTTTGTTCCTATGACTTAGTGTGAATCATCCCTAGGAATGAGTTCCCAAACTTAATTACTTTCAAATTGATTCAGCTCTTCTTGCATTGCTATACACCATTGATCATCTTGAAGAGCTTCTTCTACACTTTTGGGTTCTATCTGTGAAACAAAGGCAACAGTCATACAGAAATTTGACATATTTCTAGTAACTACTCCCTTTCATATATCTCCAATGACATTTTCTAGAGATAATCCTCTAGGTGATTTCCAACTTTTAGCAAGATCTTCAGGTTCAGTCAGTGGATTTTCATTTAGATACATCTCATCAAGGGCTTCTTTGAAATATTCTTCATCACCTGCATTTGTTTTATTTGACTCAAGAAGGTTCTCCTCAAGGTCCACAGTTTCATCAAAAACAACATGCACAAATTCTTCCATATTCAAGGTTCTTCTATTGAAAATTCTATAGGCTTTACTAGTTAATGAATATCCTAAGAAAATAGCTTCATCAGCTTTAGAATCAAATTTACCCAAATTTTCTTTTCCGTTATTTAGAACAAAGCATTTGCATCCAAATATTTTTAAATGTGCTACATTAGGCTTTCTTCCTTTAAACAATTCATAGGGGGTAACTTTTAAAATTGGTCTAATGAGCATTCTATTTAATACATAACAAGCTGTGCTCACAACATCAGCCCAAAAATATTTAGGCACATCATATTCGTTCAACATTGTGCGAGCTAATTCTTCTAAAGATCTATTTTTCCTTTCTACAACTCCATTTTGTTGAGGAGTTCTAGGTGCAGAAAAATTATGCATAATTCCGTTTTCTTCACAAAAGTTTTCAAACAATTCATTTTGAAATTCTCCACCATGATCACTTCTCAAAACTTTAATTTTCAAATCTTTTTCATTTTGAACTACTTTTGCAAATTTCTTAAAAGCTTTAAATGCCTCACTTTTTAGTGTGAGAAAGAAGGTCCATGTATATCTTGAGTAATCATCAACAATAACAAGAGCATAATAATTTCCTCCAAAACTTTTTGTCCTTGAAGGACCAAACAAATCCATATGCAAAAGTTCTAAAGGTTTTGATGTAGAAATCACATTTTTTGAATGAAATGAAGATTTTACTTGTTTTCCTTTTTGACATGCATCACATAGTTTATCTTTTTCAAACTTTATTTTAGGCAATCCAATTACTAATTCTTTAGAAATCAGTTTGTTTAATTGTTGCATGTTAATATGAGCAGCTCGTTTATGCCATAACCAGGGATTTTCTTCTTTAACAACCAAACAAGTTATATCACTAGATGATGCAGTATCAAGATCAATCAAGTAAATGTTATTATGTCTCATACCTTTTAAGGCTATTTCTTTGGAGTCCTTTTGATGAATAGTGCAGTAATCACTCTCAAATATCACTTTGAGTCCTTTATCACATAATTGGCTTATATTGAGAAGATTGTGTTTTAGTCCTTCCACATACAGTACATCCTTGATCTCCAAAGTATTTCCTCCACCTACATCACCTGTTCCAAGTATTTTTCCTTTGTTGTTATCCCAATATGTGTCTTGAACAACCACTGTCAAGATACCACATTGATCTTCTGGATTTAGAAGTCATCTGGAAAATAAGGAAACAATTCATTTAGGTCCCCAACAACTTGTTTGGGTCCTTGGGGTTAGAATAAAAATATCTACTTATGAACAGGCACCCAATGATACTTCTTATTAGGAACACCAAAATGTTTGATATTGCATTTGTTTGAAGTATGACCCTTTTTCATGCAATAAAAACATGTAGCAGTACATGCATATGTATTCATAGAATGATATGTTCCTTTTTCTACCCAAATTCTACGAATTCTATTAGTTTTATTTTTAAAATTTTGATTATGAGCATGCTTGGTCTTATTTGGGTTTTTCTTGAGATTAAACTTTTCACAATTTTTATTTTCTAAGGCATCTTCAAGATGTTTTTTAAATACATATATCAAACATATAGCTTTTACATGAAGCACATCCAACAGTTTCTTTTTCTTTATTTTCTAATATCGAAATTTTATTTTTCAAAAATTCTTGTTCTTCAAGAGATTTTTCGAATTTACTTTGTAAATCTTTAAAATCAGATTTAACTTTTTATGAGCAGTATCCAATTTACTATATTTAATAAGTAATTGTTGAAAAGCATCATAGTTATTTTCATGGCAAGTAGAATTTACCTTATTCTCAGAATCATCATGATTAGCCATGAAACATAGATTTGCTTCTTCATTTTTAGAATCGCTAGAATTTGATGAGCTTGAGGCATTGTCTTCCCATGCTATGTATGCCTTCTTTTTAAAGAATTTTCTGCCCTTCTTTTCTTCACTTTTCTTTGAATTTGGGCAATCAGCTTTGACGTGTCCAGATTCTCCACATCCGTAGCATTTGAAATTTGAGGATGATCCTTGATTATCCTTCTTGTTGCTCTTGAATTGATTTTTACCTTTGGCCTTCATGAATTTTGTAAACTTCTTAATCATAAGACTAAAATTTTCATCGTCATCTGAATCTTCTTCTTCCTTTTGCTTTTTGCCTTTAACCACTTCAGTTTTAAAGGCTATGTTCTTCTTTCTTCCAATATCTTCTTCATCATTTAATTTGCCCAGTTCAAGCTCATGTTCTCTCAGCTTTCCAAACAGAGTCGTCATCGTCATTGTCGCAAGATTTTGTGACTCCGTGATGGCTTTTCACCTTCGGCTGCCAAGTCCTGTTCAAGGATTTAAGAACTTTTATATTTAATTCATCAGTGTCAAAAGTTTTACCTAGACCTGTGAGATGATTGACGATATGTGTGAATCGTTTCTGCACATCGTAGATAGTTTCTCCTTGTTGCATCTGAAACATTTCGTATTCTTGGATCAAGGAGTTCTTGCGTATTCTTTTCACATCGTTTGTTCCTTCATGGGTTACACGCAATATTTCCCACATTTCTTGTGCACTTGTGCAGACTAAGATCCTGTAAAACTCATCTAGGGTTAAGGCAGATGAAATTATATTTCTAGCTTTTACATCATATTGGGCTCTTCTATTTTCGTCTGCTATCCATTGCGAGAATGGATTTGGTTCCTGCACATCATTTACAATATTAACAGGAACAAATGGACCATTTAAAACAGCATCCCAAATACCTCTATAAACAGATTCCAGAAAAATTTGCATTCTAACTTTCCAGAAAGGATAATTTTCACCAGTAAATAGAGGAGGTCTGTTGATAGACGCACCCTCATCAAAAGTTTGATTTTGCCCAACCATTTTTGAAAGATTTAAATAACTATCAAAGCAAGCTCTGATACCAATTGTTGGTATTGCACAGCAGAATGTTTAAGCGTGTGGACAAAAACCAAGAGGGGGTGAATTGTGTAAGACCCGGGAAAATTAATTAATTAATTAATTAATTAATGCAGGAGGAATGCGTCTTTATGACATTAATTGTTGTTTAATGTGACGTGGAAAAGTACTAGCTCAAGTAGTTGAGAGTACTTGGTTTGTGTGGGAGGACTTGGGTTTGAGTCCTATGTATGCCAAATTATGTGTTGATGTTTTATTATTGGTTTTAAAGATATGTATGATGATGTGATTGGTATTGTAAACTTATGTTGATTTGTGTGTATCACCAAATGTGAATTGGCATAGTGGTTGTACTTTGGCATTGTGAGTAGAAGGTCATGGGTTTAAACCTTGGTGGTCAAAGAATAAGCTTTATTTTTGCTAACTATTAGCTTGGTATGAATGTGAAGGGGTAAAGAAAACCTAGCAGAAGGATAACCATTAGGTGTTGTAAAACCTTTCCACTAAGCGACTTGAATAGCCATTAGGCCCACACTTAAGTCCAAATCGTTTTTTTTTTTTGCTATAACCTACATTGAGCCACTTATAAAAGGTGAAATTGAAGAGAAAAGAGGGTTTCTGCAGTTTGGTAATTTTGCCTATAGAGAGGAGAACGAAATTTAGAGAGTGAGAGGTGAATTTGGGTGTTTGAGAGGTTGATTTGGAAGAGGTCTGAAGCATAACCGTGGTGAGCAAAGGAACATCAAATTTCATCCAACTTTAATCTAATAATCCAGGTTAGGGGAGCTGAACCCTCATTCTTGAGTTTTTGGTATGTTTGTATGAGATTCGTGATCTCTTGGCAGAGAATTCGAGTTGAATGTGGGGTGAATTCGGGGTGGGGTAATTGGGTACTATTTTATAGCCAATTTCATGTGAATTTATGCTTATGATGGTTATGATGTGGTGTGTATACTCGTATGGTATGAAAAGTGAGAGTGGGAGTCGCTATGGTGTTTGTACTTTGCAGTTCTGTGGGCGTAAGATTGTCAAATTGAATTGTTGTGATCTGGGAGCGTATTTGAGTTCTCTGGTGTAGTGCTTGTGTGCGTAAAACAATATCAGAACCTGCAATTCCCGCTCAGGCGGGCGAGTCTCGCCTAGGTGAGACATGTAGGGACTCACATTCTTAACCTACTCGAGGATTCTCGCCCAGGCGAAGAGGGTTGGTTTTGGGCGACACAGACTCTCGCTCAGGGGAGAGATGTTCGCCTAAGCGAGAAAGGAAGGAGTTGCGCGTGTTGAGCGCGACTTCTCGTCCAGGCGAGGAGTTTATGGATTTTGAGCGAATCAGGGTCTCACCTAGGCGAGATGACCTCGCCTAAGCGAGATGTCGTGGTCATGTGTGGTGTTTTGCATGTATTTTAGCCGAGGCGAGATTGGAATGAGTGTTTGGGTGAGGGATGATCTCGCCTAGGCGAGAGGATCTCGCCTAAGCGAGATAACTTGATGTTGTTGTTGTTTTAAGCTCGCTCAGGCGAGGTGAGTTTGCCTAAGCGAGGTTGAGGGCTTAGCTTGGGCGAGAGGTCCCTAGCTTAAGCGAGTTTATGCGAGTTACTATGTTTCATGTGTTTGTGAGTGTGTGTTTTGGTTGTTTATCATAAGGATAGATTGTATATGCATGTGATGTGGTGTGTGGGCTTGAAGGACTAAGTCCATTAGGGGTTTGGGATGTGCTCGGTGGTTAGACACATGATGGGCATGGAACTGGTTGAGTTCCCGTCGGCTACTAATGGGCGAGGAGTCCTTAGTATGGTGATTGCATGTGTCGGGCGCACGATGGGCAAGGAACTGTGATGTTCCTGTCGACTACTATTGGGCAAGGAGTCCATAGTATGGTGATTGCGTGCGTGTCAGGGTCCAAGTTATGAGACTTGGATGTTTATACTACAGGCGAGGAGTCTGTAGGGCAGGACTATGAGCGGGATAGGCTCATAGGGTTGGACCACGAATGAGTTAGTTTCGTGGGAGCACAGGGAAG
>Ga0214542_1007355_pt1 | contig 19205 bp, 8 predicted proteins | sample CNSS1metaG_FD_160096 | JGI IMG/M metagenome (GOLD analysis project Ga0214542, IMG submission 160096) | Root nodule microbial communities from cowpea collected in UCLA plant growth center, Los Angeles, California, USA - CNSS1 | ecosystem: Host-associated > Plants > Roots > Nodule | place: USA...
AACTTCGATTTTGAGAAGATGAAGATGAAGTCGTCGAACACTTGGATCCATAACTCCTCCTCATATTGGGTCCTGTCGAACACTTCGAATCTCTATTCCACTTCACGGTTAATCAATTTCGATTTGGCTCCTGTCGCAGGCTGGTCCTCGTCATTCTCTCTTCCGGTGCTGGTCTTCCAATTCAACCACAGAGGTAAAACAAGGGCAACCAAATGTAGGTTAAAAATTGAAGTTAAACGGTGCGGTTTGATATTTCATAGATTTTTAAAAAATAAAAAATTAATGACACGTGCCAACATTTTATCTCAAGACGTGTCAACATCTCACATACTGAGGTGGAACGCCGTTTGCCACTCAGCATTTTTTGTAACGCCGTCCTAACAGAAGGACCAATAACACTCATTTCAAAACTATGAGGACCATACGGTGAGAAAGTTTCGGTGAGGGACCATTTGCAATTTTTGGTGAAACTTCAGGGACCAAAAACATATTTAACCCTTTATTTATTAATAACTTCATGTCATATTGACTTTACAAGTTTAAGACTTTCAAAACTCAAATCAGACGAGAATGTTATGAAAAACATATTGGTTATAAAATAAAAAATATTATGAAAAAAGGATATTTGATATCATTTGACGACTATTTAACAACTTTATACAAAGATAAAATAATTTTAACAAAAATTAACTTTTATATTTTTAAAAAAAAAAATAAATAATTATGAAAAATAATGTTAAATGATAATAAAAAATAAAATAATATCATAATATCTGTGTTCGTAAAAAAAAAAAAAAGTAAATGAACATATCGATCTTCTAAAAACAAGTCTTTTTAGAGATATATGAAAAATATATTACATCAAAAGTTTTGATATTATTTTACTTACATCGAAAAGTTGTACAGAGAAAATGATGCTCAAAACAAACAAAAAATTGAGAAACATTAAAATTAAACATTGTTATGGCACTTTCAGAAGTCCGTTGTAGCATTATCATAGGTTGTCTTTGTCATAAAGTTACATGCACAAGGATTGACGGCTAGGGCATTATCAACCATGACCCACACTTGTTCCTCACAGGTTTTCATGCATCCATCATTTCTTTGGGTGAAAAAAGAAAAAAGAAAACCAAAACACTACATTGTTTCCAACTAATTATTCGAACTTTTGATTATTTTTCTAAAGAAAATGTGATTGCATTATTAGTTTGGTGGTTATCTAATTATTTGAGATATAGAAAATAATTCTAAGGGTGTTTTTTTTTTTAAGATAGATTTGAAAGAGGATGGGTAAATGTATTTAAGTGATGTTGGTGCCGGTTTGATTATTTTTATTTTCCTCTTTAATATATAACAAGTATACATTTTTTATTTGATCTATATTTTTATTATGTAATGAGTATGTTTTTACTCTTCTCACTACTCACAATCAAAACAAATGAGGTATAAGAAAACAACAACTATAAATATAATAAAAATTGAAACAATTTCTGTGAGTTGTGCAAACTTATAAATAATTCGATGTATGTATTTTTAATATGATAATCAAATTTAAGCTTTTAAAACTTTTTAATTAAATGAAATTGATAATTCTGTTCTTTTAAATGCAATAAATTGTTCGTTTGTGTAAAGTCTAATAAAATAACTAAGAATAAAAGTGATATCCGGTTAAGTTTTAATATTTTGTTATTTAAAAGTTGAGCAAATTAATTTGGTAGTAGTTCTTAATATTTTGTCATTGACTAGTCGATTCCTATAATGTAAAATTTATTTTATAAAAATTCAAAAAGTTTAAAGAAGATTTCTTGTTGAGTGAGTTAAGTCTCTTTGAACTTTGAACGAGAATATCTTCAAGAGTGGCTTGTTGAGTGAAAGGATAATATATTGAGTATGAAATAAGTATTTGAGATTTTGAGTTAATATTTATGTTGAGTTGTGAAAAATGATAAAATTGATGAATTATTCTTGTAATGACGAATTAAATTGATTTTGGAAATAAAATTAATGGGTGTATATCGATTAGAGACATAAGTTGAGTCATTAATCTATTATCTTATATGTGTGTATGTGGCTAAGTAGAGTAATGTGTTTAATCATAATCTATTGTCTTATATCAAATATGTAACTAAGTAGAGTCAAATATTTAACCATAATCAACTGTTTTTGTGGGTGAGTGTGAGTGGGTGTGATATGTGTGTGAATAACTTGACAAATAAGTCTTTTAAATTATATAATAATAATGATTTATTAATTTAAATAACAAACAAGTATCGGGATACCAGAATGGAAACAATAATACAATACTATTTTCTAATTCAACTTTAAAAAGTTGAATGTTGCTCAATTTTACAATTGACTCAATTTTTATTTATATTTTTTATATCTGTAAACTCAAAAAATTAAGATGGTTAGTTTGTTATTTTTACAATACATTAAAAAATTAGAGTAAAAAGATATAAAAATAAAAAAGTACTTATTCATAATTCGTACTAAATAAATAGGTACTTCATTTTTATTGATTTTTTTATTTTAAAGTAAATAATTAATTTAATCATTGAATCTAATTACTCACCTTAAAATAATCCCATCAAAATGAAATTGAATTTTTTAGTAAATTTCATTTTAAATCTTTACAAGTTGAAGTGATATTTTCATGAAAAATATTCACAGAAATTGAGGCATTTAAATGAGACTATGCTTGTAGAGGTAGAGATATGTAGGAGAAGAAAAAAAGTTTTTTTCTACATCAAGATTCCAAATGGATCAAAGTTAAATATTTTATACTTTTTCAAAGAGGAAAACACACTTTTCAAAAATAATGAACTCTTGTATATTTAATCATCAATTCACCGAATTTGAATTCTATGCTAATTTTTGTGTGTTATTCTTGTATTGTATTTTCAAAATATTAAAAAAATATTTAAAATATTAAAATAGTATATTTTTAGCGTTCAACAAGAAACAACACAAAGTAGAAAATCTGAATTTCACTCCGCCACTGAAACATTTTGTACATTTGATTTGAAGCCATGACTGAATCTCGTGTATTGTATAAGATTAGTATTGTGTTTTGTTGATATTAGAGGATGGAATGGAGAAAGATGAAATCGAAGGAAAGATTAAATAACAATACAAGAGGATTACTGAAAAACAGATTGCTAAACTTTATGGAAGGATGGATTGCACATACAAAATATTACATTTGCTATTGCCTTTTGGATTCAAATATTGAAAAATTTCACATTTCATGAACTTAAATATAACAGTCATTGTCAAATAAACACTATTTAATATGAATATTTTTTAAAAATTGTTGTCAAAACTTAAACACCATCTTCAATAAACCAAGAGATGCTTAAAAAACGCACTTTATTGAAAATTAAAAATAAGTGATATCCTTAAGCTGTAAAATTATATATACATTTTTTTATATTCGAGTGGAGAGATAGGAAAAGTGTTTATTGAAATTTAGGTTGCAGATTTAGCAGCTTGATATTGGCCCCTAGTGACTCTTCACTTTTCTCAGTCACTAGGTTAAGTTCTTTATGGCCAAAAGGTAAAAAACAAAATATTCAATACAATTAGACACACTTAGTCATCGTACATGATATTAATTTAATTTTGACAAATACTATTTTTGAATTTTTATACAACTATTACACCAAAAGTTTTATAAAATTTATATTTGAATAATTTTTTATTTACTTGATAAAAAATACGTTAAATATTAAATAATGTTAGGATTTGGAATTTTAAATTTCATACATTAGTATACTCAAATGAAAAGGGGAAATTCCTATAAAACTTATATCCAACCCTCCAAGGGGTAACACTCCGTTTCAACTTCAATGTCACGTGACACCCAACATTTGAAGCAATATATACAAGATTTTGAGTCTTAGCCGTGGTAATTAATATATATAGGCCCTTTATCAAAACAGATCCAAAGAAGAATGAAACAACATATCAATTAACTATGCACACAACTATAGACAAATAATCAGTTCAAGTCAAAGAAACAAAGACAAGATTAAAAGAAAACATTATACAATTATCTGATTTTATCAATGGACAGAACATTTAATCTTTCATATCCAAACCCAAAATATAGAAAAAAAGAGAATACATAAAGGACTATATTGATGCAAATTGATTCTGATATCTTCCATTCAACTGCAGCAGCCTCCAGCAGCAGCAGAAGGGCCGTCCCTACCTCCAGAAGGTCCAGGAATTCCACCATATCCTACTTTAATTCCATAAGACTGAAACCACATAAAAAATTCAGTGTCGTAAGTATTTGTTCTATGAATCCAAGAATGTTTTTTCGTTTTATAATAGTTTCCCATAAATGCATTCGCAGATTGTAAAAACACAAGATAGACAGTAATTAAATACCGTACTGGCTCTTCATATTCCATTAGTGGTATATGAAAGTGATAAACAGCTAAGGTAAAGAATGACATAAAGCTGGAGAGAAAGAAACTAACCTCATTTGATACATCAAAAACTCCATCTTGAATCTTCTTGTATATGGTTGCAGCTGTTTTTATGAATGCCTGCAGAAGAATGGGCTATATATTAAAACTTCTATTTAGATGATTATTTTTCAAGATATTTCTAGTTTGTTTTGGATACACGTCCCCTTTTCATGTTAAATTTGAAAAAAAAAAAAAGACACAGAAGCAAACTCTCCGTAACTTCTTCAGCTGGATGGAAGTGGATCCATTATTAGTGAACGTGTTACAAAACATGCAGTTAACATATAAGCTTAGATATGTTGAAAATCAGACTTTTCTATTGGGAGTGGGGCTGGGAGGAAAGATGAAGAAAATGCAAAAATGTTGTATGATATGATTTTTTACCTCTTCAACATTCTGAGCAGTTTTTGCTGAGGCCTCCATGAATATCAACCCATGCTCCTTTGCAAATTGCTCGCCTTCCTCTGTGCTTACTGCCCGTCTATGAGCAAGATCACACTTGTTGCCAATCAGCATAATTGTCATATTTGCATTTGCATGCTGCCTTGCATCTTCCAACCAGCTAGCCAAGTGATTAAATGTCTCTCTCCTATTGGTAAATACAGATCAACATCAATTTATTTTCCCTATTTAAGATTAAAAAAACCACATAATCCTTACATACAACCACAAAGCATGGACGTACCAAATTGTCATGCATATTTTGTTACCCAATCAAATTGAATAAGCTCAAAACATGTATCTCCTAAGCAGATAACTACCCATCAAATGCTGTTTTCCATCAATAAATGGACATTTGTCCATATCTCCATATATCTATGTTTAAAATTCACTTATGTTTGATTTATAGAAATGAAAAGAAACCATTTTGATTAAAATGATTTACAAACCATCTGAGGTGACGGGATGCATAATATACAATTTCTTTATAAAGTCTACAGATTCCTAAAAGAAAGTAATTTCTTTACAAATGAAACAATTATTTCATTTTAGGATTTCAAACATATATTGAAAAAGTGCAAATTAGAGGATACCTGGTTATATCATAAACAAGCAGTGCACCAGCAGCCCCTCTATAATAAGACCTAGTAATAGATCTGAATGATTCTTGACCAGCCTGTAATATTACAAGGAAGCTCAGTGTCTTAAGCACATATTATATAACTCAAAAACTAATGCAAAATATTTTCCACCAGCAAAATCTGAATAATGAATCTCAGCTGAATATATAAAAAATGAAATCCAAATTTTAAGCTGGCAAGATGATTCTAATTTGTCACCACTAGACAAAAAGCATTCAATCTCCTAGACAAAAAAATATTATTATCTTGTGCATAAAGTAACATGGAAGACTTCTCATTATGCAAAGATATGAGAGAGGGTCATTGTACACAAGCCTTAACCACTTGCATATGCAAAGAGGTTGTTCCCAAGTTTGAACCCATGAGCAACTGATAACCAAAGTCAACTTTCCTGTTAGGCCAAGGCTCATCCTCATGAATATAGCAATTTTTTTCTTAATTAGATAAGTTCATGAAAAAAGCCTTTCCCCCTAAATTTATTAGGTTTTTCAAGTTCAGCAATAGCAATGGGTCAGTATGCAAATACACACCATTCCATACCATGCTCAGCAAAATGTTCTTTGGAACAAACAGGGGCATGGATGTGTATGATATTATCATTTTCGAACACTAATAACTCTTTTTAGTGGACACACAAACTAAGGGTGAACTGCACCCATACCTTAGTTTCTTTGTGTGAACAATTACCAGCTCCCACAAATGAAAGAATAATTGTCATTTTACTAAGTCAATTTGGCTACATGGATCATAAAACAAAAAATGTTTCACAAATTCTAAAAGTTAAACTGATTGGATAAATGGCCAAGCTATGTGGAAGTGGTGTATAACAAACCGTATCCCATATTTGCAACTTGATTGGCTTGTTATCAATTGTGATCATCCTGGCACCAAATTCAACACCGATGGTCAAGTCATGGACAGGTTGAAAGCGCTTGTCCGTGAATTGAAGTAGGAGACAGGACTTTCCAACTCCTACAGAAACCAAAATTAAATAATAAGCCACAGCCCAGTCAGTCCTCTTCACTCTTCACACAAACAACTACTACTAAAACACATATATGGTAAACAAAATACACAGATAAAACAAAGGAACACACGAACATTTAATATTTCATAGTTTCAGTTTAAAAGAAGCAAGTAACAACGAAGAAGCCTACATTAAATCACAAAAACCTCTTTCCAAATTAAAATCTTAGCTCCATCACAGAGCCCCACTGTAGTTAAAGCATGTGAAGCAGGAATAACACAACCACACATAATAAAAACAGTTTAATAATTTTTTCAACAGTTAACTAAATTGAATACAATAATAACGATATTTTGCGATAAAATAACTGCGACCACACGATATAAAAATATTAGAACCAGAATAATCGGAATCCCTTCATGAAATCCACTATCATATTACGCATCAATTCATCCATCAAAACAGTCTCACAAAACCCCAAAAAGGTAAATCCGATCCGAAATTAAGCGCAGAAGCGAGATCAGAGAGGAAAATTGAGATTACCAGTGTCCCCGATGATGATGTATTTGAAGAGGTATGCGTAAGACATTGCGAACAGTTAAGGCTGGAATCTGGAAGGAGAATTGTTGTGAAAGGAAACAGAGGAAGGAAAAGAAGAGAATAGAAGAGAAGAAGATGATGATGATGATTAAGAAGTAATCACGGAGAGAGAAAATAAGAGAGAGTCAAATTAAATAAATAAGAGTTGTGTTGTGTTATGTTCCAGCGATGCGATCCAATGCAGTGCAAGATAATACGATTGCTTCTTCTATGCTATACCTTCCTTCTCTCTTCTCACTTTCTTTCTTCTCTCTTAAGATTATACCAGAACTATACGCGTGCGATACGTATTTAGGGCCCAAGCTGTTGGGCTTGTTGGGCTTTTTAGGCCCATATGTTAACGTGAAGTAAGAAATAAAAACTAGGTAAGAAAAAGATACGATAACTGTTTTATTGTTTACTGAATAGATATATTTCATTATAGATGTGGTTGATGTTTAATCTTTATATTATTATAATAATATATATTAATCTTGTATTCAAGGTCAATTAGATAACATAAAAAATCGTATAATATAAAGGTTAAATATTACAGTTTCGATTTTTTATTTCCTTTTTGATAAATTATCTGTTAAATTTGAATCAATTTCCTACTTGAGATACTGATTATTTTAAAGTTTGAAACATAATTAAAAACTCTTTTTTTTTTACCTACATTAAACGTGTATCACTAAATCTATTCATGCGAAAAAATTTCGGAAACAATGTTCGATTACAAAAATATTAAATAATTCAAGATCATATTCTTTTTATTGTTTGTATATCTATTTTTTCACACAAATTTCATTTTTTTTTGTGGTTTTTTAAGCGTCAGTTAAGTGTCGTCTTTTTTATATAGGTTAATCTAATTCAGCAAATTTCACATTTTAGATAAGTCAAAGGATAATGTAAAATAAAAAAGTTATTATTTGACAAATATTAAATTCATTTAAAATGAAAACAAAAAGATTAATGATAAAAAAGATCATATCAAATTTCAGAACAATGAAGATAAATGAAAAAATAATAATTATATATCTATAATATTAATGAAAATGGGTTATATTTTGTTATCATTTTAACTTATAAATAATCGTTTTCATCAAGCAGAAATAATTATGTAGATAAGATACAACTTATTTATCCTTTCACAGTAACCTCATTGAAATCTAAAAGTTTATACAAATTAACTTCTAGATCAATTAATTTCCATAAAGTTTCTCATATGATGCTTATAAAATTTTATTTTTACTTAAGTTAATTTTAACTTCTAAAAATTATTTTGTTCTTTATTTACAAATTTCAATGTTAGAAGTTTTTATAGAGAACTTTTTCTAAACATGCAAGAAGTTAATGACTTCATGAGAACATTTTTAACAAAATTTGTTACAAAAACTACTAAATACCTATAAAAGGAAAACAAGAGAAAAAAAAAAAACTAAGCTTTCTTCAAAATCTAAAATCAATTTCTACACTTAACTTTTAAAGAAACATCTTTTCTATTTGTCTTCTCCAAAACGAATGAAGTACATTGATTTATATTAACTTTAGAGAAACTCAAATTATTTACTTCGTCAGAAGGGTTTATGATTTAGGGAAAGAAGTGTTCTTTACACGAATAATACTAAAAGTTACACAAATAACAATCTCAGATGTTCGTTCAATTGTTGCAATTCGTATCCCTCTGAAGAAAAAGGCTTCAGTAGTAGATGGTGATGTCCCATGAAGTGGTTTTAGCTGGAATTGTTACTGCAAAAAGTTTATCTTCCTCTCTAAATTTGAACTCCAAATCTTCTGAATTTACACTGCAAGACTTTGGTCTTAAGTTGGAGTAAGCTCCAAAATCACCTCCTCCTCTACCCCTTAAGTGTATTTTTGATGCAGAAGAATCACTGAATTCAACTGCTTCAACAGCTCCACCAGAGTTATACATGTTTGTTAGTCCTATTGGTGCAAACTGGATTGTTTGATTATAAACCTGTGTATATATCACATAAAAAGATTCAGTTCATCAGTTTTGGTAGATTTCAAACAGAATGAATGATGAGCATGATCTACCTTTATAGGAGATACTGTGAATACTTCACACTGCAATACTTTTAATGTGACATCAAATGATTCTTCCTTTGATAGTCGTGTCAGAGATCCTGAAATTGCAAACCGATTCATTAACTACTCCTAAGTGGTTAACATGAAACATAGTTGTCGGTGATCTCTCTACAAAATTGCAATAGGAAAACCATATCATGCTGGCATCTGGGACTGTGGAAACAGTATGATCCAAACCTGTATTGAAGCGAAAAACTGCACAATCTTGAGTCCATAGACCTCCTGAAACCTCTTCAAAATACTCAATGTCTGAGGGAGATACCTTGCCAGATAGCTCAAAAATAATGTCTTCCTCAGCCTCACTTTCAAGACCAGGCCAAGAACCTGCTCCTTGGCAATTAAAGATGCCTATGATTCCCCCACATTTGTTCAAGTTCCAAATCTTGAGAAGGCTGTGATTGGAAACCATAAAATTTGACAATAAGAAAGAACTTAAATGTTTCAAACTCTATTGCAGCATAAATTTAGTACATACCTCTTTTTATCCATAACTGGATCAACAAATAAGCAATCACGCGATGGTCTCCCAGGGTATCTGGCTCTGAGAACTGATCCATCAGGAAGTACAAGCTTTTTCAATACATTGAAATCATGTTGACCAGGTTTGTCACTGTTTGCCACAGTGTCATGTTGTTGTTAGTTGCTGCTAAAACACTACAGCAAATGGATAGTAGAGATAAACAAGTATACTTCTGCAGTGAACTACACCAAAATGAGTAATGATTCAACTGCTGCAAGCTCATTTTTTTAACATGTTATCCAAGCCATTTGATCAGTAGTCAGTATTATAAGCCATGAATATAGCAAGATGAACAAATATGTAATCTTCACATTCTATATTTCTTGCCCTTAAAGTGAAACAAAATTTCGTGTCATTATAGTTTGACTACTATATGTCATTTGAGAGATTCTATACTTCGATGTTACATTACATCTTTTTTACCTTACATATACTCCACATCCTCCAACTGCTCTAGCAGCTGCATGGAACTTAGCTGCATCGTGGAGACTCTGGACAATGCAGTTAAAGAATTTATTCAGATTTTGGATACAAGTTTAAAAACTGTATAAAACAATTGAGGATGTCATAGCATACATAGAACATGTCCCAGTCCGGTACAACAATTTCACCAAGGAATATGCTGTTGAAAGCTACAGCAGCTATGTGTAGAGACTGAGTTGTGGGGTTTTTTGGATAATAGTCATCAGATGCTCTCGTAATTGCACTTTGTTTTGAGCTGTCAAACTCAAGATGGAGAAACATTATTATCTATGGGAATAATGCATTAATGTATAAGAAATATTTTGAACTTGTGCTACCTTTTTCTCTTTTTTAATCCGTTTCAATGATCAATATTTAAGCAATTACTCGAAGAACACTTAACATGAAAAAATGCATGCACACAAGAATGATCCACACAAGTGCTATAGATAGTTCCTGATAAAATTACAACAGAAGCAGTAGGGAGATGCAACTTTTAAGGATAAATAGATTGTGAAAATATAAATACTACCAACTCATTAGCATACAAATATGCATAATTCATTTCTTAGTATGCAAAACAGATTCTGAATGCCAAATAGTTGATATAATTTGGTAGAAGACAGCAGTGTTTAATGTAAGTACTGGTAAATGGAGTCTGTGCTATGACCCATGCAGCAGATTATGCTATTGTCCTGAAAATTGGTTGATATGGACTTTTCAAGCTCCTTTTGAAAATGTCTAGTGAGAAAAACACGTCCTCCCAGATCACTTGAAATTGTTTCCAGTATGTTCTGAACATCAACCTTAACTCCATCAATGTTTTGAGAGACAAGATAACTGTGTAGATCATCATAAAACTCTGAAATTTTAGCTGGATCAATGACACCAATACCATACTTCTCCATGGCATCAATAGATAAATCCCTTGTATTTGCTAAATTCCCTGGTGACTGCACTGGGTATCTAAGTTTTGGATCATACTTCTTAGTTCCAGATGCATTTGGATCTAACCCTCCCCAGTAACCCAATAGGGCATGCCATACATAGACATATCTGAAATTTAACAAAAGGAAAAGGAAGGTCAATTTTAAGGATAAAATTTATTTAGTTTGATGTGGTCTTTTGTTAAATATCACCGAGTAATAACCTTTCTTAGGTCCACATTTTGCAAGTACTTGGATGTATTAAGTTTTATTATATAGATTAGGTCAGTTTGATAGAAGTATATATATTTAGAGTTTTTTGACTGTAAAACTCTCCAAAACACTTTAGCTTTGTAAACAAAGAGGCTCATGAATGTTAAAAGAGAAAAATCTAAGTACAGGAACCTGACTTGAGACCAAAAGTGCCCTTGATTTCTGAAACAAAATCCTTTAGACTAATCGGTGCCCCATTTTCAGTAACATTTTCTATTACTCGGAATTTATTATTTTCTTTGATGCTGATCAATCTGCCACCAAATCTACAGTTTCAAAGAAATCAGTTAGTAAGTGTTCTATTTCCTCAAGGAAAAAGGATAATGAACAGAAACTCACTGTGATCCTTCAATAAATGGCTCCCCATCTTTTTGAAACTCATTCACAGTGTCTTGCCATCCATCATCTATTATCAAGAATTTTGCTGGTGTGCCTCCTTCAGATAAACTGTGATACAGATTTACAGAAAGAACTCAAAGAAGTAATAAAACAAGATAAGGAAACTTCATCGTGTGAGCCTGTAAGAGAAATTTAGTTTATCAACTATCTTAGATTGAAGTTAGAACAAACAGATGAAAAGTAGCTGAAGTAACCTTTTGAGTCCATCCCTGATTCCCTGAGGATTAACACTGTGATAAAAAGCATCCCAAGTGCACCAACCAAAGCAATCTAACATGCCTGGCATCTGCACCCAAAAAGTGGTTTGATTTAATTTACTGTCTTCATTGCTTTACAAGATTTAAAGTCCCAACTGACCAACCTGTTTGGTTTCCCTCTGTGAAAAGGTACCACTGTGTTCTGATAAGAACCTGCATATAGTGTTTGAAACACACACACAGAAAATATAAATTCACAGCTACAAAGATACTTGTAGGTGTAAATTTGTTGTCTCATATATGTTTCAATTGCAGACATACTTGATAGATTCCTTCATTAGATCAAATGGATGGTCTCCATAATTTATGAAAACAGCATTTAGGGATTGGGAAGTAACTACTGCTGGGTCTCCTACAAAATTCATAGAGCACTCTATTTGATAAACAAAGAATATAAATAACAATATTAATAATAATAATAAAAGAGTATTATGACTCTCAGTAATATGATGACTTCCATTGAAGAGTTTCTAAGGGAAAAATTGGATGATATATAAATATACTGAAATCTTTACCACTTTCAACGCAAAGTTCAAGTTCATTGGATGAATTTCCTTGCAAGCTGCTTCTAAATTCACCATCCAGAACTGGCAGGAAAATGATGTATGAATTCTGTTCCTTGGATGATTGTGAATCCATTCTTTCTCTTGCTTCCAAAAGCAACATTTGAGTTTCAACAGGAATGTCCCTTCCGGAGTTCCCCACACGAGGTATCATCCACCAAATTTTAAATCTGAACAGGCACAATAATCTGACATTCCTGCATCACTCAAAACAAATTATGAGATTACTTTTTTCTTCGCATTATAAGCATTTTCGTATAATGTAGATTATTGGATTCTTCATACAATGTAGCTGAACAGTTTTAAGATAAACATCGATTTTGTCAGAAACATCAAAAGAGAAAAAGGAATACTACTGGATAACTCCAAGCTTGAACACAAGGCGTGAACTTGCATGAGCGCAAGAGGCTCCAATGAAAGCAGATGAAGCAGTGAATGGTGTGACCACCACATTTTCAGGCACACCCCTTAGTGCATCCTTGCCATCTACACTGAGAATGCCATCTTTGAGAAGGGTTTTTGCGTTCACAAACATGGAATGTCTCCATCGTCTGCAGCACCCTTTTGAGAGGAGCCTCTGGTGTGGTGCAAGGAACGTGTAAAATGGTGAAGAAATGAGTTGTGGAGTTTTCGTAAGTGAAGAGAACATTCTGGTTTGGAACAGAGTGGTGTCGTTGACAGTTAAAGAAACATTCTGGTTTGGAAAAGAGTGGTGTCGTTGACAGTTAAAGAAACGTGATAACTGTTTACGGTTCCTCCACCATAGGAGACACTTTCAGATCAGGCTACTGTTCCTCCTCACCACCACATGTTCATTTTTTTTCCTTTTATATTTTATTTTTTCCTCCTTATATATTTTAAAATATATGTATATATATTTCTATTTTAATTTAAAATTTACTTTGAATCTAATTTATATTTTTAAAAATACTTTTTTAAAATTTTATTTTATTAATTACTTTTTATTTTATCTTGTTTATAATCTCTAACTCAAAAAAAAAAAAAAAATCAGTGGATGATGATCACAAATAGCTTGGTTAATTTGCAAAAGTTTGTGATAGATTATTATCTGCTACGTTTTCAATCATAAATAGCTTGATTAATTTACTTTGGTGATTATTATTTTTTTTTTTACAAATAAATGTTTTCATTAATTATTCCATTCCATCACAATATATGAAATATCTAAAACAATCAATCACAAACATCAACAAATGGATATCCATTAATAATGTTTTGTTATGACAAATTGTTCTTCGTCAGAGACACACATTCATAAAGCTCTTCATATTAGCCATGCCTTTTTCGAATGGTTATCATCCCTTATAAAAATTTTAAATTATTTTTTATTCATAAACTTATTTTCAAATATTTTATGATATTTAGGTTCAAATAATTTTATATAATATAAACTATTATATAAGATTGTATTTTTACGTAAATATGTATATTAACTTTATTTTGTTATTAATATTTAATTATTTAATATGATACATATGATACTTTTATTGTTTTAAAAAATGTAAGAAAAATAAAATTGTAATGTTAAGAGAGGTTACTGTATAATGTGTAGTGATATGCATAATAAAGTGGAGAAAATATCATTAATAAAAAACAGTTTAAGAAGATAAAACCTAAAATATTATTAAAATTTTAAAATTGTGTTTTATGAAATATGTGGCTTGCAAAAGTAGTTTCTATAAAAACAAATGTTGGAAGATATGGTTAATCTACATTGAAGAATATAAATTAACCTTTTTAAAATAATATCAAATTGAGGGAAAAAAATAAAAAAAATGTTTAATATGATTAATCTAAATTGAAGAATTTATGTCAGAATAAAAATTAACCTTTACAAAATAATATTAGATTGAGGAAAAAAAATAACCTTTGATTCTGATAGGCTAAAACTTAAATATTATTCCTTTGAAAATTGTCATATAATTTATATATTAAATTATGTTAATGGTATCTTAATGCAGTAGAAAGAAAAACAAGTAGTATTTGAAATATCAATTTAATATTCGTAACACAGAGAATGAGAAAATTAATAAAAAAATGAGAAAATGAACAAAAATAAAACGCTAGAAGGAGGGTTCGAACCTCCGACCTTGTGGTTAACAGCCACACGCTCTAACCAACTGAGCTATTCCAGCTTAATGATATATATCCCTAAACATACCTTTTGTAATTTGAATATGAAAATCTTAGTTAATAGTGATAAAAAAATAACATCAAAATATATTATTTAGGAAATAAATTTAATTAGTGTTGTCTAAAAAAAAAGAACCTTAATTAACATAAGATATAAGTTGAACAAAACTTGTTTGACATCATGTAAAAAGTTATGAAAAAATGTTGATAAAGAAAATGTTAACTAACATGGATTAAAATTTATTTTAACCTAAGATAAGGAATAAAATAACTCTGATAATATCAATGAAAAGTTAAATATAATTGACGCTGGTATATAAAAAAACATTTGTTTTAATATTTATAAAAGATGTTGAAATTATGTTAGTGGAATCTCAACTAAGCCAATAATGTTTCAATTTTAATTAATAAAGACCCCAATAAGATTATAGTTCAGAAGAGAATAAGAAAGAAAGTGATATCTTTTACATAAAATTTAATATATTTGACAGTAAGAAATCAAATTGCACTTCTAATTTATTTATTTTAGTTTCTCTCTAAACAATATATTTTTTATAAAATATTTCAAATTATTTGCCAAAATTAGTTATCCTTCTTGAATTTTTGTTGAAACATATTATTAAATTATAAGAATATGAAAAGATGAAAATTAAAGAAGGAGAAGATTAATAACTCCTATGAAAGCGTGTTCTGAAAATAAAATAAAAAGTTAAAAATTGAGGTCATTTCAAAGATTAGAAAAAGCGTGCATGAAAAATTGGAATCATAGACTCTGACGACTAAAGAACCATAACTTTACTAATAAACCAATACATAGATCCATTGAAACAATTTCCCTACTATTGGAAATTTGGGCATATTTGGAAATAGCAAAATAATAAAAATATAAACAAAAACATAAACAGAAACAAAAACACTAATGTCTATACATCTATACGTCTTTATCATTTGTGTTCTTCCTGTTCACTTGAAGTTTCAGAGAAATTGTTGTGGCGACTCAAAATAACTTCTAGTCCGTAGTCAATTTTCATTTTCCTATCAATTAAAATTTTTTATCCATTAATTTTATAGATAGATTATTATTCATCTACTGTTTTTTAAATTTTAATAGTGTTTTGACTCGATAATTATTAATTCAAGAATTTTTTATAACATCCATACTTTTTTTTTTTAATTTAGGTAAGTGCAAATCTGGTATTATATAGTGTAGATATGAGAATCTTGAAAGAAAATATGATATTATGACTCCCATTTTTTGACTGTCATCATTTATTCATTGACGTGATCTAGTGTGGACCATTGATCCTTTCAAAGAAAAAAGATAGTGGTACATTAATCAATAGTTCACACTAAGCTACGTTAGGAAGTGAAGGGTAAGAGTAAAAAAATGAGAGTTATAATATTATTTTTTCAGTCTTGAACATCTTATGAAAGATAGTGATGTCAATTTCCTATATAGATTGGTCTCATATCGTATTAGTATTTTCTCTCCTGAATAAATCCTTCCTCTAAATATCTTAAATATCCAAAGGATTCATCCTCAAAAGAGATATTTTAAAAATTTAAATATGAACATAAATTTCAAGTTAAACATTTGAAGAACAAAACTCATAACGTGATATCTTTTTAAACTCTTATCATTTTCACATTTCTATTACATCTTAATTGTAATACATAAAAAGTGTCTAAACCAATATCATATTTGGGTATGAAAATGAAATTCAACTTGAATTTCTTAGATGGAGTTTTGATTTAAATTAAATATTTAAAAATGATTACTGAAAAAAATAGTTAACTAAAAGTAATCAATTCTTTTATAGAAATTAATATTTTTTAAAAGTAAATAAATCTTCTGCACCAATAATACAGTTAAAAATGTCTCTCGAACTATAGTACAAAATTGAATTAAACTTTATGTAAGTTGTACCTTTGACTCTATTATTTTTTATTAAATATTAGAAATATTAAAGGCTGAATTTGGCATATTAAGTTTTTTAACCGTCCAAAATATATATTAGATTGAGTATGTGATTTGGTTGATTTACTGAGTTAAAGTATTTTAATTGTTAATGAATTATTTTGTAAGTCATCATAAATTTCAGGTTTCGTTGATTTACTCTATTTATTCAATTATATGCAATAATAATAAAAGAGTATTTGGGTCAAGATAATTAATGGGATAGCATTAACATGATTGTGACATTATATTTACAATTTTTTCCAATTTTTTTTTGTATTATTTTGTATTATAATTTTATAATACACTGATTATAAAATTATCACTAATTTTAATGTTTTAAAATATATGAAAAAAGATTTTAAAATATTAGTATAATATATTTTTAATATTTAATAAAAGATAACACAAAAAATAGTAAAGAATCTAAACTCTAAAAGAAGTATATTACATAAGAAATAAAGTTGGTAATGTTAAAGTAATGTTAGTGATAGGAGTAGATATAAAGGAATTTGTGTGTACCTAAAAGGTTTGTGTATGCATTTTTTTTCCGCACCTAATTATTAATTTATTTGTTTCACACAGAAGAAAGAATGATTATCTAGTACGTTCTGGAGACGTCGTCGTCTTCGTCAAACCGATCACACTTCCTCCTATGTTTTTTTAACATTTCAGAAACACCAATTTCACTTCAAAGAAATTGAAAACAAAAAGGTTTTGAAACATTTCTCCATTATTATCCAAATTTTAATTTATTTTGTTTTATATGAAAATGTTCACTTCAATATGTTTTCAACTGATCTTATGCAGGATAAAAAGAGAAATACAAGAACATTAGCAATGCTATATTAAAAACAAGAGAGATGAAAAATAAGACCACAAATATTCGAAACTCAATGTGTTGAGATACACATTCGACATATCGTTTTTTAAGAGTTTGAAATTCTTTTAAGATCTTTAAAAAATATTGTAGAGATCGAAGAAGAAATGTTTTCGTTCTCTTTAGAGTCTATAAATATTACAGATTTTAAAGGTGAACATGTGATTAAATTGTTTTTTTAGTCTTAATTGTTAATCTATATAAAAATATCGGGTATAGTGGAATAAATCCTTTTATTGAAGGAAATTTTCTTCGTTGAATTCTTTCATAATTTTATTTTTTAAAAGACACACTGGTAAATTAAATGAAAAACGAATATTTAAATTACTTTTAACCTCAATTTTTAATTAATCTAAAACTATTGGATATACTAAAACTTTCTTTACTCTTAACCATTCCAGTAAAGATTTTTTTATTATTTTACTTTATGTGATTCAGGAGAATATCAATCAAAAATAATTTAAATATACATTTCTCTTTCGACTCTCTATAACATCTTTTAAAAACTAAGTCATAAAAAAGTTTTAAATATAATACCCAGTAATTAATCCTAAAAAGAATAAAGTCCAATAAAAAATAAAAAATATATGAAAAAAAAAAACATAAGTTCCAATACTTTTGTCTTAACTCCTCTTTCTTAAATTAAATAATTGGTATTATAAGGAAGGGTAAGTTGAGAAGAAATTTCCAAACAACAACAACAAACTCCTTGAAGGTTCTACCTTGCTAGTGGATATACACGGTTTAGACTTGTTCATGCATTCAATAATTAAATATTGAAGGAAACCAAATAATTACACTATTAGTACAGTCCCTTCATTCTCATCTAACATTACTTGACTTTGACTTAGCTTCGCTTGCAACCAACCCTACACATATATAATCTCAACACAACTGCATCTCCTTCCATAGTTTCTTCTAAGATACAACAACATACTCACAAGCTAAAACCTTAACAAAATGAAGGTATACTTTATCTATTTTATCCGATGTGAGACTTTTGATTGACAATTGAACTACTACCCATAATACAATCACATGCTATACTTTCTTCTTTTTGCTTTCAATTTTTCTATGTTCTCTCCGACTAAACCAACTAACAGCACTTGTTCATTTGACAGCAAAAGATTGTGATGAAGGTGCACATGAGTTGCGAAAAGTGCCGCACCAAGGCACTCAAGGTTGGAGCTGCAGCAAACGGTTGGTCCTCCTCTCTCTTTTTCGTTTTCAACAATGTTGTTTGTCGTATAATTCATATGACAATATGCGGCGTTGGTTTGGTTTGATGTTGGAAGCTTTGGGTGGAAAAATGAAAACTTTTGTGAATAGTTTCAGTTTGAATTGGGTGAATGCAGGTGTGAACTTTGTGGGGTTAGAGGGAGAATCGAAAGAGAAGTTGGTGGTGATTGGAGACGGTGTAGATGCTGTCAAGTTGACGAATTTGCTGAGGAAAAAGGTTGGACGAACCGATATTGTTAGTGTATCAAGAAAGAGAGAAGAGAAAGGCTTCTGTTATTCATTGAATGAAACAGTGAGTTTGTACAAAGGAAAAGCTTGGCCTTATATAACACAAGCAAAACAGTTGGAGGTAACAGAAAA
>Ga0214542_1007358_pt1 | contig 19201 bp, 10 predicted proteins | sample CNSS1metaG_FD_160096 | JGI IMG/M metagenome (GOLD analysis project Ga0214542, IMG submission 160096) | Root nodule microbial communities from cowpea collected in UCLA plant growth center, Los Angeles, California, USA - CNSS1 | ecosystem: Host-associated > Plants > Roots > Nodule | place: USA...
GAAAAACGCAATTTAAGAGCAAAAATAGAGATTTCAAAGCTTAAATGGAATGCAAAACGGTATTGTCATATATAAATGCGAAAACCCCATGAATGGGTATTGTTCCAAGTCAATAAAACCCACAAAATGAACTGCCCAAGCAAGAAAACGAATTCAAAACGTAAAACCCTCAATGGGTGCTGTCAAATATGCATAAAAACGGTAAAAATGAGCCAAAAACGTGAAAAACCGCAAGGGGGCGTCCATGGAAGCTTGGAGAACGAAAATGGAGGTTTTGAAGAGAGGTTAAAGATGATGGAGCGGCTGGCCTCCTCATGCAGACCTAATTCGCGTGGTCATATCACCCTTGCCACTCATAATTACAAAACTGCCACTCTGCCACTCAGATTTACAAAAATGCCACTCTGGGCCTCAAATGTTGACCCATTGACTTTGCTGACATGGAAATGACATGGAAATGATGTGGCAATGATGTGGCAAGTCTTTTCCACTAAATATTAATGTCCAAGCTCCAAAATTTGCTTCACCCAAATACCTAAAAATAATTAAAAACAAAAATTAGGCCAAATAATGTGAAATTAGTCCAAATTCGGAACAGTGGCCTAACAAAGCCCAACAGATGAAAAACACTCTAATGATGAACAATTAAGCACTAATCAACTGTCTAATGGGTACACAAAGGCTAGTGAAATGGAAGAAAATAATGACTCATCATGCTTCCTAGTAAGATTATTATCGATAATGCTACCAATTTGAACAATAAATTGATGAAAGAATTATGCGATGATTTCAAGATTCAACATCATAATTCTTCCCCTTATCGCCCAAAAATGAATGGATCGGTTGAGGTTGCAAATAAGAATATCAAGAAAATCATACAGAAGATGGTGGTTACCTACAAAGATTGGCATGAGATGCTCCCCTTTGCTTTGCACGGATATCGTACTTCGGTCAAAACACCAACTGGGGCAACTCCATTCTCATTGGTATATGGGATGGAAGCGGTTCTTCCTTTTGAAGTAGAAATCCCTTCCCTTAGAGTGTTGATGGAAACACAATTAGAAGAAGTAGACTGGGTTCAAGCTCGGTTCGATCAACTAAACCTAGTCCAACTACCTTAACCTGAATTCCTTGCTCAATTTGCAAAACCTTGGTCCTTTGTGTTAGCAACGTACCCGCTCCTTGACTCCTTCTAATCTCCTTCTTCAATGTGCTTCCAATTTTCCTTTCAACTCTCTATTTTCAGTGCTAGTTGTGTGCTTATCCTCACTCTACAACCTTTATTTTAATGGTCATAAAGTGTAAAACGAAACTTACATTAAACATGTGGTTAATGGTTAATCAATGGCCATTCAAGATGGTTTTCCAACCCCATCCCACCCTTTTAGAAGGCTAGGATTTTCTGCCCCATCACATTCATGCAAAAAAGAATTTGGCAAAAATAACCTTATTTCACATCAATCAAGGTTCAAACCCACAACCATCCAATCCCAAAGCAAAGGCACAACCAATTCAACCAATTCATGTTTCATGATAATTTCTATAAATCTAAGATTATATTATCACTCATCATGATCAAGTATATTACCAAAATAATAAACAATTGGCATACGTAGGACTCAAACCCAAGTCCCTTCATAACAATCAAGTACTCTCAACCATGTGAGCTAGTACTATTCTACATCATAAAATCAGCATTAAATTCCATAAAGGTTGAGAAAGAAGGAATTGTCCTTGGTCACAAAATTTCAGAAAGGGGAATCTAGGTTGATCGAGCCAAGGTGGAATTGATAGCAAAACTTCCACCACGTACCAATGTTAAAGGAATTATAAGTTTCTTAAGGCATCATGCTGGATTCTATAGGAGATTCATTAAAGACTTTTTAAAGATTGTTAAATCTCTAAGCAACCTCTTGATCAAGGATGCAAAATTTAATTTTGATGAGATGTGTGAAGAAGCCTTTGCTACGTTTAAGAAGAAATTAAGCTCAAAATCCTAAACTATATATAATCCTATACTATAATTCAATTTCCTTTACTAAGCTCTAAATCATAAACTATAAACCTTAAAGGAAGGAACTATTTTATTAGTAACAATTATCTTAAATTTTCTATTCTACTAATATAATATGTTTGAGTGTAATTTTACATTATGAAAATATTTTTCTTTCCTCTCATTCTTATTTCCTTTGCATGTTTCCATTTCTCGGAAAATTATTCTTCTCTCAATTGTTGTAAGGATGTGTACTAATCCATCAAGTACCATATTCAATAGGTTTACTTGAAAAAAAACAAATTCTTATATACGAAAAATACTATAATTTATGATTATAATATCGTCTAAAGTACCAATCCCTAGAATGCTACTACCAAATACCAAAATATATACTAGCTGCCCTTCTAGAGGGATTTGAATGAAAAAAGAAGAAGTAATAGTAGGATATATTATTAGATGCATCGAAAATATCGAAAAGCTTAGGAAATTGAAAAGGAAACAGAAATTACGTAGGCATCGGCTTCATTTTCCCACTTCCCTTTCCTTCTTGGACTTTGTTTTGTTCTGAGAACACAAAAATAAAGGAAATAAAACTATTTGTTTACGTTATTGTATTACTATTTTATTTTTTGTAGATTGTGTCTAAAAAATAATTATGTTCAAAGCATAATTGAGTCAAGAAAAATTTAAAACGTAGTAGGTCACATGTTTGTGGTATTTTTGGATTGATATAAAAGAAACAAAGGAAATAACGTACTTTAGATTTTACGTTACCACACTGCCCTTTCCATGCTTTTTATCTTTGTGTTTTTGTGTCAATCATGCTCAAAGGTATAAAGGTGATAAGAAAAATTGAAAATAACGGTGGATCCTAACTATATCACCTTTTCATTTGTGACAGTCTAAATTTTTAAATGAACAATTTCCAATAAATTTATGCAACCAATTGGTATTTATTATTTTTTACTTATTTTTCTTTATAAAGGTTATTTTTTTAATTAATATGTTACTCTTAAAAATGGATTGTTTGAGTGTTAAAAGTTATATTATTTTTTAAATATTAGTAAGTGGAGTTCATACGTACAGGGATATAAAAAAATTCATACTTACGAGTATTTGTGACGGATAGAACATAAATATTATAAATTGATATTCACAGGTAATAGGTACGGGTGTTTTTTATATCTGCATACATGTTAATGGGATGAGTACGAGATCATAATATCTGTATCCATTGATACGCGTACCTACTATAACTTAATCTAGATTAAAAAAAAACATGATTAAAACACTAACGTATTTTGAATGAGTTAATTTTGATCAATTGGTTTTAAAAAATCTTCATTTCTTGGTAAATTGTCATTCAACACTATTTAAATGGATTATTTGTACTTTGTTTAAAATTTATGAATATTGTGCATTGTATTTTTAGTTGAATATGGTTAAAATATGTTATTAAATTATTTTTTTTTATAAACATTTGTGGGTATCCGTGGATATTAAAAAAATCTATGAATACCCATATAACACATACCCACACAAATATAAATACATATATAGATACACGGAACAAATATTTATCTCACGAATAAGAAACGCAGAAGTTACTATTTTTATGCTACCCGTCTCATTGACATTCTTACACATGTATTTTGTGTTAAGATAGAATAATAGAAATGGATGAAAAAGTTAATTAAAATATTTTGTTGTCATGTTACTCTTTCCATAACCTTTTGTTTACATGTGACTCTAAGTAATCATTTATTCCCAAAACTAGTTTATGAAAAGAATGAACCATAACTTTGTTTGACCATGTTATTATTCTTCCATCCTCGCTATTCCTTGTGTTTATCTAAGTTAAAATCAATTGTAGTAAAGAGAACGTGTTGAAATAAATCAATTGGAGAATTGTAAGAATATATCATGGATTTCATTATTCATAACTCATAATTTCTGCTTCTTCAAGTCATAATATGTATTTGAAATTTTGTCTTTTGATTATTATGAATATGACCTTAATATTTCATCCTCAAATCGATTATAATTAATAATAATTACTATTTTTTAAATATTTTTTTCTTTAAATATCGGATGATTTTGTTTTTAAAAGAAGTTGGAATGTAAAAAAGAAAATATATTTAAATTATTTTTAGTTTTGATTTTGAAATGATGCAGATGGTTTTATATATAATAAAAAAAAAGAAAAATAAGTATATTTGGAATAAAAGGTGACAAAATTTTATTATTTTCTTTCAAGCCACTTTCTTGTTTTCTTATATCATGGTCTATGATAAGCGAAGATTATATATATATATATATATATATATATATATATATATATATATATATATATATATATATTAAAAAGGAAAAATATATTATAATTTTTATAAAAATAATAAATATATAATTATTATTGTGTAAATTAAAATTATATATATTAAATTATTAATATAAATTATAAATTATTATTATTATAAAGAAATTACTATTTTATAAATTAGCAAACATACGTATACCAGTGCGTCTGTATGTATAATTTTTTTTTAACTTTTATAAAAATTTAAGTTAAAAAAGAAAATAAATATATAATTAATTTTTAAAATAGTTATTAAATATAAAATTAAAAAAATAATATATGTACAAAAAAAAGTTTTTAAAATAACAAATAATTTTCTTTTTAAAATAATAAATAAAATTAAATTATTTATAAAATAATTAAAGATAAAATTGAAATTATAACAATTTTTTTTATATATTATTATAGATTAGATTTTTGGTTGAAAAATCGATAAGTATGTACAAGTGTGATATATGGATAGATACCTAAATTAAAATATAGGTTTTGGTAAATAGTCTCTATTTTCACTTTCTTTCCTTTTTACTCTCTTCTTTATTCTCTCCTATATTTATTCTCTATGAGAAATATAGGTTATTGAAGGAAGAAAGAAACCGAAAAAAGACAAGACAACGATGCAATCAAGGCTTTCTCTACTTGGACTCTTCTTCTCTTCCACTCCTCTCTATCTACCTTCATCTTCATTGGAGAATCCAAAACACCAACAACCTTCCTTGCTTTTTCACTCCCCAATTTCGACCACCTCGTTTTCACTCTCTCCATTTCTGTCAAACTGTCTCTGTCACAGACTCAATAATTGAACTCAACCCACCAAACCCTTCTCAATCACCTAACAGGAAGAATCACAGTACTCCCATCAAGTGCAGGGTTCTTCCACGTGCTGCCTGAAAAAAGTAACAATTTCCAGTGTTTGTTCTTCGTTCACCCCAACCCTGTAGTTTTCATCGCTATTTCGATTTTTGGGCATGCGCTGAAGCGTTCAAGTTTTGATTTTTATTTTGTCGGATCGGCATGGAACCAGAACATTCTGATTCGAACATGCTGTTGTTTCTGCCGGACGATGTTTTCGCCGTCGTTTCTGGCTTCCTGTCGCCGAGAGACGTGTGCAATCTGTGTCTGTGCTGTAAGAGTTTGAACGCTCTTGTGGCCTCTGAGAAACTCTGGCTCACGCAATGTGACGATTTGGGCATAGTGCCCCACAAGGACCTTGTGGAATGGAGAAAGGGTGTGGCTTCTTACAAGGCACTTTGTCGGTTTCTGGTGGGTGTGAAACCATTGATTGGAATATGGGTTCACCAAAATCCTGAGCTTGGGAACGTGGTGTATGTGATGCCTGGTTTCGTCTCTGTTGTTGGGTGCAGGATAATTCCCCAGGAGCTTGGTCCTTTGGGGATTGAAGAGGGTCCCATACTGTGGGCTTCTGTGTTTGAGGTGGTTAGTGATTATGATGGTTCCATGATGTTTTTTCTTCATGGGAGGGAGAAAGGGGTGAATTATGTTTATCCCGGTTCGGTCAAGCTTACAGATAAGTCATGTAATGTACTGTTGCTTGAGGTTGAACCTGGGGGGTGTAGCAGTGTTAGTGCTTTGTTGCAGAGTAAGAGCTTTGTGCATTACTCGGGCTTGGAGTCTTCATCGTCGAGGAAAGTTTGTAGGTCGATTAGTGATGTTTCTAGTTCACAAAGGGTGGTTGGAAATGGTGAAGGGATGGTTGGTTTTGGGAAGTTAGCTTTTAGTGATAGGAGAAAGTTGCTTGAGGTTACTACTAGCCATGTTCGACAAAAGGTCCCGGATAAGATGATTGGGCCATTGTTTCCTAGGTTGAGGGATGATGAGGAGAATTTTCAGAAGGATTTGGCGCTTTTGTGGGAAAGAAGATCACTCCTTAGTCAAATGTACAAGGGTGGTAGTGGTGAGGTTGATGAGTATAAGTTGAGTTCTCAAGAGGCAGTTGATCCAACCCAGTTGGAATTGGGTGATGTTAGGGCGAGATTTGACCTAAGGTCTGTCTCTCATCCTCTGCCTGAAGAGGATGGTAACACTCAATGCATCAAGAGGAAAGGCCTTAGGGGATATTTCTGGAATGGCATTAAGCAAATGCTTGGAAGATCAAATTCAATGAATGGCAATCATTCGGTTTCCAAGAAGCTTATGTCAAGCGGTGAGATTAGGCATGCACGGCTTCAAGAATTCCTTAGATCGAGTGACACAGTAAGGCTAACCTTAAAAGCATCAACTGTGAAGCTATCTTCTTACCGGGCATGGCCAAATATGCACGACAGTAGGTTTGCCCTTTACAAGTTGCCATTGCGAGTTCCTAGAGATGACCAAGAATATGCTGGTTTATGGGGAGGAACTTTTGGTTGGCCTCCTGGAAAACCTTCTGAAGACAAGCCTGGAAAGGCTTTGTTCTTTCTCCTCCTCTCTTATGAGGAGTTCCAGGGACAACAGCTTCTCATTGCAACCAAAATTTTGGAAGGCACACACTATGTTTTGCACCCTAATGGTTCAGCAATGTTCACAGCAAATATCAATGAACCTTCGTCAGAACCCTTTCCCTGGGACACTGATGCAGACTTGGTTCCTGTGAATGTCAACCATGCTTTTGTGGGAGAGGGTATTGCAAGTGGTTATGGATTCAGATACCCTGGATCAAAGCCTGGTTCCCTCTTTGTTTTTCAAAATGGCATCCTTGCTTTCATGTGGAAGGAGTCAAGAATTGTTTTGACCTTGCAAAGACTTAACTTACAAGAACTATTGAAGAAGGGTGAAAGGGTATCTTCTCTGCCTCCGGTCACCAATTTTTCATATCTGACAAAGTCCTACTCGAATGTGTTTGCTGGCCTCCCCAGCTCTTCCAATTTTTTGTCTTCACCAAGGTTGGCCTTAACCACCTTCTTTTCTTTAAACTTTCCCCTCAATCTGGCATATCTTATTACTTTGTGGTTTGCTAATATCTTTTGGAATTAGGAATTTTTTGGACTTGTCACTTGAAGTATTGATAGGATGCCATTATACTTCCCTGTCTTCTGAGTATCATTCTCAAAGTTGGTTAATTTAACATACTAATGTACACCTGTCATCTGTTTATTGTTATTATATTGATATTGAAAAATGACTCGTGCTGAAATTTTATTATATTTAGGTTGGCTTTTGGGCTTCCAAGAATATTAAAAGAACTGTTGTCACCAAACAACTTATCTGCCTTAATAGACTCCTTTTCTTAGTACAACAAGCATATATTATCCTGCTTTGGTAGCATGATAATATTGTCCCCAGTTGCAGATGGATTATCAATTCATTAGTTCGCTATTGTGGTTTTTGGATGTGTCATTATTTTAAGGTGTGTTGTTGTTGTCTTGATGTTTAACAATAATCTTTCATAAACTAGGAAAGTTAGAAGAATAATAGGGATCATCAAGTTACTAAATTTACTGAAGATTAGAAACGTATCAGTGCAGCAACAATTTTGGAATCTTAGCTTATATGTCTACATCAATACGATCAATCTAGTAAGGAAAGAATGTTGTCCACAAATCTGACGGCAGGGGCAGCGCCAATGTAACGTTCCCTCATTCAATGTATTGAATGCACTGTAACATCATTACTTAGTATTAGAACAATGCAAGAATTGTATTGTATCTCGATTAGAGATGGTGTCTCACAAAACAGAAGCCAGAAGATAATTACATAAACTATGCCTCTTTTGTTGTAAGATTGCCCTATTTTGATTCATTGTTTTGTTATCTCCCTTTATAGTGCTAGAAAATCTGAGATGTATGCAATTGAAATCATTGGAAAACTGATCCTAAATGCTGGTTACAATTTACCAGTGTAGACCATTCCCTTTTTAACATAAATCTAAGCCATGATTTCATGTTTCTGTACAGGAATGGACAATAGTATTGAGTGCCCTTTTGATGTGGGACCAGATTATGATTGACAATGAATATATTCTACAAGCTGTTGGTGACTGAGGGAATTACATTGCTTGTGGCTGTCACAGAGTAAATTTTCCCTGCTATGATGTTTTCATGTTACTGCTTCTTGTGATTTGACAAGTAATGTATTATGAATTGCTTTTGTTGTGAGATAGCATCCCATGTTCTACAGGAATATCAGGCTGTTTGTTGTGCTATATACTGAAGAATGAATTGAGGATCTTCATAGTCTTTCTCTCTACATTTGATATATAATTTGACATGATGTTGCAGACACATTAGCTTTAAAACATTTTTTTTATTTAATTCTAATTTGTAAATATGAAAACTAAACTGATTTCATATCAGTTTGCAGATAGCCCCAGCTTTTTTTAGTTATTTGGACTGCACAGGTAACTAGTATCACAAAATCTAATGAAATTTAATAGAGCGTATTTATAATTTGACCTAAAGTTTACCAACAAAACATGAAAGAATTTTGATAACTCCTCCTGAAATTTATTGAAAAAAAAAATCATTACTATAAAGTTGTGATTGAAGTCTATGTCAATGGTCGTAGTGAGAAGTAAAGCAACTTTAGTGGCTTCACCAATATAAAGATAACTCAGAAAAATGAGAAAAGGATAACTTTATGTTATCTTTAATTTTCCCTGTTCATCCCAAAATGATAAAAAAATAGTCAGTAATTTATCAAGTATTATTGTTTACAGCAAAAATTATAAATTTGTTAAATTATTATATTTTACATCAAAAAACTATAAGCAGTTAACTAGTCATAGTTTGAGAACTTTTTTAAATAAAATTTTAACTAAATTCGATTTCATGTGTTTTAAAGTAATTTTATCTGCAGAACAGAATATATTTTTGTATGGAAGTAAAATGCAATGATCCAATTATAATAGATAATTCTACCAAATAGGTTACCACATTATCTGGATTAAGCCCACAATTCAAATAGTATAATATTATGTCATGTACAGCCCTCAATTACAAAATATATTTATATACACATTTATGCTGCAAACTACACACTAGCTTCACACACCGATAGATACCATAACCACAATCAAACACCGATAAGCTAGAATGAATTTAAATCATACTACATCCAAATTAACATCAATCCGTAAGAACTATTCATCCTTTCATATATCACATATCATATTAAAAACATCAAATGTCTAAAGCATATCACACAAACAAAGTCCTCATGGTTCATTTATACACAACAAAGATATCTAACTCAACCTATGGAGGACAAGTGTATTTTGTAGAATCTGAGATTCTGCACCTGTCATCACTCACCCATTCCTACCTCCTAGGAGTTATAGCTATATCATGGTCGAACCACATTGCAATTAAAGAGTATGACAATATAAATTATATATTTGCGAGTCTGATATCTTATCGAAGCTCTAGATAAGAATCTCCTTTGACTCTCAACTAAGTATCTTCCTCTATATAAGTTCAATATTAACAGAGTCAAGATAACCTCGTTACGCACTTTGTCGTTGATACAATTTGCACAACACCATACAATAGTATTTATGCCCTAGAAATCACTACATTCGCATTCCATATAATTCATACCAAATCACGCAACACAATACATGAATTAAAGACTATATTCACAAGATCATGAATGTATATTCTTGCTCAACAAGTCCCCAATGAGACTCACTCATCAACTACATCACTCATCCAACAAAAATATATCATTGATACTCTTTGTTTCACATAAAAGTTCTTGCTCAGCGAAGTGTAGGCTCACCCAACAAGAGAGTACTGGTACTAAAATTCTCAAAATTCACTCAGCAAAAATCCTCTCGTCCAATGAGTCAAGCACAAACCTTGCTCTTGGGTTTTTGCCATTTTTATTTTCGTTCAACTACTCTTTTACTTGTCCAATGAACCTACCATTTGGCACTACTTTTGGCAAGTTATCCCAACAAGTGGTAGTTCACCCACCAGAGCTCTCTAAAATACAAATTTTGCATTCTCGCTTAGCGAGCCATAAACTCACCCAACAACTTTGCATGATTATGCAAAGCCAAATTTGATAAGCCCTGTTCCTAATTAATTTATCTAGGCATTCCACCAGTTTTTTCAAATAGAAACACAATTTTATAAATATACTAATGCCTTAGACAAATCAAACCAAATCACACAATCAATTAAAATTTTTCTCAGTGCAAAAGTAGCTCAAAATACATACCAAAAATCAACACAATTCACTATACGTAGACAAATAAGTTTATATAAGATTTTTACACAACTAGGACATCATATTTCACAATAAGTCAATTCAATCTCTTCACATAGCAACAAAATCTCAAATTGAAACTAGTTTCCCTTATTTGATGTAAAAAATACCATTGACTCTAAGTTGCTCCCAAAGTTCTATAACATACAACATTCTCTAACTACCTACACAAATAACAAATTAAAGAACTAAACATATCACCATGATCACATTTAGACAGAGATTCACTTTGAGCGAAATTTAAGGTCCATACATGGATTCTATAGCCATTTGCACCTCAATGTTTCTAGAAATAGAGAAAAAGTAAATTTATCATGTTTTCAACTTTGATTGGGCAAATACGTAAAGTTCTCAATTATGACTTCACTGGTGATTCATAATCATTGAATAGATGAATGATGGAGTCAGAATCTTATACAAAATTTTATAGAAAACGTAAAAGAAATTTTAAAGCAAATTTTTAAAAAGATAGAGTTTTAACAAAATGAAACTCGATAATTAAAAAGTTATTTATAATTCAATCTTTTAATAATAAAATAATCGAATATCATCTTTTAAAAATTATTTTTACTATACTTTACTTCTTTTCTAATTTCTTAAATAAAATTATTTCAATTTTTTTTGTCATTAAATCTATCCGTCAGAGGGTTTTTTCTTTTCACTTTCATAATTTTTTATCTCACATCCCTAATATATAAAAGGATTTGATATTATAAAACTTTACAATCAATTTTAAATTATATTCTATTGAAGATTAATCATTGTCAAATAAACTTTCCTTCCAAATGTTCTTTTCAGAATTATTTCTCAAATAATTGGGACTTGGGAAATTCCCTTTCCCCAAAACTTAGATATTGGTACATATTCTCTATTTGATTGTTAGAGTTCATAATTTGAACTAATAATTTGAAATCCCTTGCTTTAAACTACAGGCTAGGTTTGCCAAATTCACAAATCTCATGTTGAAATATATTTGTCCATAACTCATTTAGAAGATCTAATTTGGAAGCTTTTGAATTTACTTCATATCATATTTTCTAGGATGTGTAAAACTTTTAAAACATTATTTTTGACATTCCATATGAAAAAATATATATTTAGATAAAAGGTAAAAGTATCTTTTTGTTTAGAGATGTCAAAATGGGTTTCGATCTATGAGTTAATATATGGGTTAGAATCAGGTTTTGTTGAGAAATTTTCATTTTTTTCAAGAGTGGGTTGAACTGAATTTGGCTCACTTAACCCACAGGTTAAATGGGTTCGAGTCGGATTGAAGATGGGTTGCGCAACAACAACACTATTAATTATTTGATTAACTTACACATTTGGTCCTTATTTTCGTTCACTTTTATCAATTTAGTCATATTTTTTTTGTTCAATTTTCGTCAATTTTATTCAATTTGGTCTTTTTCTACTAACGTCATTTAAATGACTAACGGTAATGAACAATGACCGTCACGTATCACTTGGTGATTTTTTTGGTTTTCTTAATTTTTTCAATTTTTCAATTTTTTATTAATTTTTTTAATTTTTTGTAATTTTTGAAAAAAATGTCCATGTGTCAACCTAATAGCATGCTACATGTCAGAGTTAATGTTTTATATTTAATTTGGTCCTCATATGTTATTTTTATTCAATTTATTTTTATTTTTTTGAAAATGGAGAAATTTTGTCCCTCTCCAAATTGAGACCAAATTTAATTTTTACAGAAATGTTAAAAAAAATTTATTAAACATTTTTTGTTTAGCACATGCAGGTCTTTAAGGGTAAGACAAGTTCTTGGCCAAACACGGTATTGAGTGGGATTTTTGGTCCAGTAAAAGGGAAACTTAGGACTTTTGTCATCAAAATAGAAGTATTCAGCCTTAGTTGACCTGATAAATACATTAAAGAATCACGTCTTGAACTTCTTAAATGATTGGGTGTAAGATGCTAACAGGCAATGGTGACTCTAACAACCAGATTAGGTACTGTAATATTGCAAAAACACCTAGTGTAAGACTCGAGAAATTTAAATAATTAAATAAATAATTATTTAATCAATGCGGGTAGTGGGAACCTTTATTGTATTTAATGCTAACTTTCATGACGTGGAAAAGTACTAGCTTAAGTGGTTGAGAGTATCTGGTTATGTTGAGAGGACTTGGGTTTAAGTCCTATGTATGCCAATTGTGTGATTATTTTGATGGTATTATTTTTATTATATGTTTGATCATGATGAGTGGTTAGAAATTCCTATATGTATAGGAATTTTCAAGAAAAATGAATTAGCTTGATGGTTCTGCATTGATTTGGTAATTGCATGGTGGTGAGTTTGAATCTTGGCTAGAGAAAAACCATAACATATTTTTTATGCTTTGCTTTGGGAACAAATTTGGGGAGATGAAGAGCTGGTGATAGGTTCCACGAATTTGGACACAGACAAAGAGCTTAATTTGAATTGATTAGCTATTAAGGACCAATTAAGGAATTGATTTGAATTTTATTTTATTTTAATTTAATTAATTTCATTTAGGGCTAGTAAAGTGAGGAAAACCAGCCATCAAACTGCACTGAGACGCTACATTGAGAGTGGTTTTAAGGACTATAGTGTGAGAGACCAAAGGGAGGACACTTAGATCAAGGAGAAAGCTAGAACGTTTTTTGAGTGAAGAACCTATGTTAGGGGAGTTCCACTTCGTTGTTAATTTTGAAGGTTTATAATTGCGTGTTGTGATGGATGATTGGAGTGCATTTTCTGCCATTTTCACTATGAGTTTCTTCGTGTTTTTGGAAATTTCCAAAAACCGTCTGGCGATGTTGAAGGCCCTCCAGGCGACTCATGCTAGAATAAATTTTTTGGATTTTTGTCATATGAACCACTTGGCAGCTACGTGTTGTCTGCCAGGTGACGCTAACTGGTTTGCCAGTTCCTCGTATTTTCGTGAGTTTCATGATATTAATGATGCCTGAATGAGTTGTTATATATAATCGTGTATTTGTCTATGTATTTATGTGTCTGAGATTGTATTATTTGATGGAATAATTGGGTGATTTTACTATGTGGTTATTGTAATTGGATGAACTGTTTAAATGATTAACCATGAGGGTGATGTTGGGACTCGAGATTGGATGAGAAACCTTGAATCCAGATTATGAATTGAATTATTTGTTGTGATAAATAAAATGTATGAAAGCTTGAATATAATTGTATGGCCAGACTACGAAATTGCATGAATGTGTATGATTATAGGGGGTTTTACGTCTCGCATTTGTGCAGGAAAGCCTAGGAATTTTCCAAGTTTACAGGCCCCACCTAGCGGTACTCGAGTTGCTGCCAGGCAACGTACCAATGTAGAGTTGCACTATGGTTTTGTTCTTTCGCGTAGGTTCTAGAAAATTTGTCTGGAATATTTATATGCATAATATGGAGTATTGGACAAGGAGTATTGGAAAGGGAATTTTAGAATGAAAGATTGATTAAGTATGGATGAATATGTGATACTTGTGTAAAAGAGGCTAAATGGTGTAGTCATTGTTAGGACTGTATCAGTGAACCTACCTTGGTCTGGAATTCATTTATGTGCCACCTATAATTTGGCTTTACCTAATAAGTTATGCATTATTTTGGTGAAAAGGAAAAAGTATGGAATGGAAACTTGGTATAGCGTGTGTGATTGCATGATTTTAGCTTATGAATTCAAAAGGTAATTATTGTGTTATTTTGATAATGTTGCGGTAATATGGTCTATTTGAGTACTGTGTGTATGCGCAAATTGTGATGCGGTAGGTATTTTCATGGCACGCTTTACTTGAGCAATTAAATGGTGTAATAAATCTATAATGCTTGTGAGTGGTTGGACTGTATAACAATTATTTTATTATGATGGTTCCGTCAGGCGGAAGCAATCTATCAGAGACTAGGAAGGCGCGTGACGCTTGGCGGCGTGAGTTTCCCGCTAGGTGGCTTGGAGTGCGAATGCACCTAGCGATGCGGTGTGTGGCGCCAGGCGGTTTCGGATGTAGTGATGGATTACGCGAGGGATTCTACACAGCTTTGGATGGAGGTCTTGATGTGATGCCTTGTTGGGGCCCCAATTACGAGTGCAACTTGTATTGGGGTAACACGTGGTTACTCGATGTTGTAGCTTGGTGGTTTTGGAGGTCTAGTGGAGTGTGCAAGATCGTGGCTCGTACGGATGGGTTCTGAAAGATTGCCCTCCTCGGTGATATCCGACGAGTTTAGTGGTCTTGAGACAAATACGGACTGCGGTTCGTATTGAGAAACTCCACTTCGTGTTGCGCATTGTGGACGTGACAAGTTCATTCCCACATATGGACTATTAGGTGGTGGCTTGTAGTAAGAGGGGCGAGTAAACACTCGTGGCAACAAGGATCAATCAATGTAATCATCAAAGGGTGTAGAATCAAGAGGCGTTCAAAGGAGGAGTTAAGAGTTTGGGACCGAGATTGGAGTGTATCAGAAGTGTTGAGGGTTTTTAATTTGTTATTTTAATATACCTTGTGTTGTATATTTTAATTTTGAGCTCACCCTATCTGTGTGTGTTTGGCGATCATCATATAACTCGTTACATGGGAACAAATGTTGATGCAAGTGAGCATGTGGATACTTAGAGCTGGAGTGGGGCCAACATGGAAGTTTTTACATAGAGATGCTTTTATGGATTGTTTTTGTAATTAGTGTTATGAACCGTTTTATTATTTGTAATAGTTGAATGCCTTTATGGATTTTTTTTTTTTTTGTATTTGGTGCGTTTGAAATAAAGTTTTAATTTTTCTTGTGTTTTAGGAAAAGGATTTCGTTAATAAATGCAATTATTGATATTTTTATTATTTAAAAAAAAAAGTAATTTATGGCTATGACGTTACACCTGGGGAGAAGGTTTCTAACAGAAAACCCGACAAATAAGTCTAAAAGCTTGTAAGGAGACCCAACTATTCGGGTATAACTGGTTAGGGGCTATGTTTAACACACTATGACTCCCATCGTGAAGTCATCAAAGGGGAGACACACATGCAAGTTCGTAACTATGGTTGTGATAGACACTATTCCAACTCTTGACTCATTCTATGCTTACGATATGTTCATTCACAGTATCTGCTATCATCTCGACCCTTTTACATAAAACAACTATGACATAAGACCTTTTGAATCTAGATAGTGGTAACTTCACTCTAGGATCTACCCACTTATACTCCGGATGATGTAGGGCCAAATACTCCTTGACACCATCAACACAATCGTTGTCCCTTTGAGAACTAAGACTATTGGGAAAGTTTGATACATTCCACTCTTCCACTGAATCACTAAGCTTACTAGAAGAAGATTAAGTAGAGGAGGAGGAGGAGGACATACCTACGGCATGACGTCCTACGGCTAAATCTCAAATGGGGATGGTTTACTTCTTAAACAAGATGCATAACATTTGACCCTACCCATATTTATAGTGGTCTTACACTTTACCACATAGAGGCAACAACGCCGTCAGATCCAGCCTCATTTAACGGTGGATAAGGTACGACTCTTCATATTGCCATCATGCCAGAAACCTCGAACGAAGTGTAAGCGTGACCCTTTTCCTCTCACCTAAAGTCCCTTATGCCACAGATTGTTAGCTTTAGAGAGTGCATGGTATCGTGAACATCACGATACAGGCCCTTCCTTTATTTCATCTAGCTCACACAACCTTTTGTATCACTTTGTTCACAGCAAGCGTGGGGGGCTGGTGTACAAGGTGTTAAGATATACTCGACCAAGGCACACATGTCGGCCCAATGGCACATGAAGAAATGGTGATGCTGGCATGATGAGTGGCTGGGGCAACGAATTGTCGGGAACATCTCAGCCCATTGGATTTGAGTACCTCTCAGCCCACGGAGACTGAGTATGCCTAGGCCCAGTTGAGGGCAAGCGCACCTTGACCCGATGCAAAGATGGACAATGTACGGGCATACATATATGGATAATCAATCTCAGACAAACTATGGAAATATAACGGCGTATCCAGATTCTGGACAGTTACAATATGGCATTCATGAGGTTTATTAGTATTGATGAGAGAATGAAAACGACCTTGAAGGTAATGAAGTCAGGATGGAAGCCATGTCATATAAAATAAGGTTCAATGTCCAAAGGTAAAGACATCTAGTCTTGACTCAGGTATAGTATATACACAATATTGAGGTGTCATTGAGTGTCAGAGTGCCTACAGGTACCCACTCTCTAGGAGCGTTATCCCCAAAACAACTCAAAGACGAATTTCGAGGAGAAGAGGCGGAGGACAGAAGACTTTTGAGACAACTTTGTTCCATACAAGAATAAAAAGTATTTACTTTGTTTTTTTTTTTTGAAAGATGCATAGATTTTTTAACTTTCTCCACATATCTACGCTTCCGAATAATTTGTCATTAGAACCAAATAGTACCTATGTGACTTATGTTTGTTCACCGGACAAATTTTTGCAAATTTACTTTTTGAAGAGAAAGTTATAAAAAAAGATAAATTTTACGAAGATCAAATTTTTGTTCAATAAATGAGAGTTTTGCAATGAATAAAATTTATTTTTAAATAAAATTAATTTTTAGTATCAATAATAATAATAATAATAATAATAATAATAATAATAAAATAATGTAATATAATAATAATTAATATAAATGCTAATCATTTTTCATTTTTTTAATTAAAATATTTTTTTAATTTATGAACTTTATTACATCATTCACTAATTTTCATACACTTTCATTTTAAATCCTTTCATTTTTTACTATCTTTCATATAATCCAAACAACATCACATTCACCTCCTTTTCCCTCAAAATCTACTTTCTTAGTATGTGTTCACTTGTGAAGATTTAATGTTTAGAGGATTGGGGAGACATGATCTTCAAGGTGACAAACGTGTTCACTTGTTGGTATTTGGGAGCGAGAAAGGAACGAATTCAGGGATTCTCTGATTTTCCTATCTCTCCTCACATGAGCTAATTTGAAGCTGATTAATGGTAAAATATCATTATACCATCAACTCATTTATACTTTTTAGTCACGTGTGCATGTGTATTTCTCGTTTATTTTAAAATTATGCTTACAACAATAATTAATGCTCCCAAATTTCTAAACTATTACAAAAATAATAATAATATGTAAATAATTTTTTTATTAAAATATTTTTTTTCAATTTATTCATTTAAATATCTTGTATGAAATAAATCTAATTCATCTAAATATAATTTTAAATTAATTTCAATATCAAGAACAATTTGGTAATTTTTGTTTTTCTTTCAATTAAACTTAATTTATAATATATCACTATAATCAAATCACTCATAAACTTTATCTCGAGATCCACTCACTTTCTCCCCATAATCCTTTCAAAGTAATAACACAAATTTTAGCCTCTAATCCACTCAAATATATAGGAATCCATTTCTTCTTTTTGATTCCCTTGTTTTTCTCAAAATAGGAATATGTGTAACGTCCCATTTAATTAATAAATATAATTAAAGGAAGCGTCACACAAAGATAACATATAAACGCAGTCCTAGAGTACAATCCCAACTCCGTACAGTAACCAAGGCACACCACGATGCCCAAATGAACCAGATACAACTATTCAACAGTTATAAAATTAAAGAACATCCAATACATGGGCTATGGCCCTAAAAGAAAGCCTAGAGTGGACCAATCCAGTCCAGATGGCTAAGCAGCGGAGTCACCATTCCCCTGTTGACCGCGAACATCTCTCGCATCTGCTCACATCAATAAATTGATGATCATCGCAAAGGGAGAAGAACCACATACAAGACAATCAAACAAGCAAATAGGGTAAGCTAGAGTAAAACAGTTCATCAAATAGTAGAATGCCATCACACAATCCAAGCATTTTATATATCATCCAAACATGTTCTGACTTCTCAAACAATACACTAGACTCTGACTCGACTCATTCGGATACATATAGTTTGGTCGGATTCAACGGATGCTTGCATTTGTGGTGAATACCTCTGCTCACCCCCGAGCTGCTCACCCCCGAGCCATGTGTTACAAGTTTTACAATGAATCATTCCCACACACACAAGGTTAGCCCTTAATGAGTTTCAGGCCTCCTGCTATTCTCACCACAAGAGTCAGTTCGCTCTAAGTGAGACTAACTGACTCCTTAGAGTGTCAGGATGCAACCTTACCTTGAATCCTTACCAAACCACATAGATGGGGCACCACCATGGACACCCACTAACAGGGGCCATGGAATTACGTCCCGACCACTGAAGCTTGACCCTGAAATTTCACCTAGAGATTCCAAGGGATTACGCACTGACCACAGACCAAACATAAACCAACAACAAGGGAAACACTTATCATTAGGGGTGGAAAAACGGGCTGGGCCCAACGGGCCAGCCCGTCAAGCCGTGCTAAAAGGAACGGGCTGGGTTGAAGATTTCAACCCGTCAGCCCGTTCTGGCCCGTCCCGTCCAGCCCGTCAACTTGACGGGCCAAAGTACGGGCTGGCCCGTCCTGGCCCGTTTTAAAAAAATAAAATAAAATAAAAATAATTAAAAAGATTAACTTTTTAGATTATATATTTTAAATGTAGAAATATATAATAGTATTGTAATTTAAATCATCAACACCTACAAATTAAG
>Ga0214542_1007360_pt1 | contig 19200 bp, 10 predicted proteins | sample CNSS1metaG_FD_160096 | JGI IMG/M metagenome (GOLD analysis project Ga0214542, IMG submission 160096) | Root nodule microbial communities from cowpea collected in UCLA plant growth center, Los Angeles, California, USA - CNSS1 | ecosystem: Host-associated > Plants > Roots > Nodule | place: USA...
CACCTCCCCCACCACCAAGACCACCACCTCCCCCGCCACCAAGACCACCACCACCACCAAACCCTCCTCCACCGCCTACTCCACCACCTCTACCACCACCAAGACCTCCACCACCGCCCAGACCTCCACCACCGCCAAGACCTCCACCACCACCAAGACCTCCACCACCGCCAAACCCTCCTCCTCCCCCTAGTCCACCACCACGGCCACGTCGGCCCCTCCAACCCCTGCACCGTGGTCCACGTCCAAATCGACAATCATCTCCATATCTTTGTGGGTGAAGCTTCTGATCACCCAAAACACTGATCACACTCAATTCAAGAACAATGCACATAATAAGAACACTCACGGAAACCCATTTCCTATGGAAATTAGTAGCCATTGCCAAAAAGCAATACACTCACTTTGCTGCTCTGGCACAAATTATGAGTTCGCATTATATAGCCTTTCTCCACTACATCTTCATATTAATGCTGCATGCTATGAACAGTTGGGGAATTCAAACCAACATTTAAACCATGACAAGTGGAACTGAAATATCAACTCCAAAGCCAACGTGGACTTTAATTCTGCATATATAGATATTTTAATCTTACACATTGTATCTTCACAGTTCCTTTCTACAATTTTTTTATATACGATATAAAAAGAAGAAAGATAACCATTCAATAAAACACCGTGTTTATGATAAAAATATTAAAACTAAAATTCTTTAAGTTCTGTTTGTACTATAGTTTACAAGAGATCGTTACAACATAAAATTTATTCACTATTAGCATTGTATTGGTCAGCTATTTTTCAACAAAAATTAAACTATTAATTGTGTACACATTTTAAAGTACTACACTAAAATTTATTATATATATATATATATATATATATATATAATATATTAATATTTCATACTATAATGATTTTATTTGTTAATGTGCATACGTATCATACATTTTAGTATAAACTCACAATGTCTCTATTAATAGTGTATTTTCTCATCGTAAAAAAAGTTTACACTAATTTTGGTGTAAAACGAACTAATCCTCGCATCCAATATATAACTATTAAAATTCATATTAATTTAGTCCTATTTTAATATAATTATTTCAAATTTATATTTATATTTGTTAGATTTTAAGTTAAATTTATTTAATTGAATTTGGATTAAATAATATTTAAGAGATTAAAAGTCTAAAATCAAGATAAATTATGTTAAATGCAGGTTATAAAAATGTAAGTAATTCGATATTAAAGTAAGCAAGAACGGAATTGGTTGAACTTTCACATAGGGTCGAGTTTGGTTGGACATAACTCATGTAAGTTTACTTCTAACAGATAAATTATGTTAAATTCAGGTTATAAAAATGTAAGTAATTTGATATTAAAGTAAGCAAGAACGGAATTGGTTGAACTTTCACATAGGGTCGAGTTTGGTTGGACATAACTCATGTAAGTTTACTTCTAACTGAACCCAAAAGAAATTGAATTGAGTCATACCAAAGTTAAGTTAGGATAGGACAAACCTAAGTTGAGTTCGATCGGATCAAACTTAGTCTTGTGGCTCAACAATGGTTGGGCTAGGTCGAATTCAGGTTCCACATGACTAATTCAGCACAATCCGACTTTATCATTTAAAATTCATATCTGACCATTTCAAAGATCAGATTAGTCGGTTTCGAATAATATCATATACGAGTACCTCTGGATGGATAATAGGTTATCCAGATTTTATGTTACAAAGAAGAAAATGTGTCACCAACCAGAGATGAACACATCACTCATCGACATTCAACAAACACAACCACTGTTAGAGTTACAAAACGACGTTTGAATCCACCGCACCAGCAACCTAGGCAACCACTGCGACGACGTAGATCAAACCTCCACCCCCCCCCCCTACGCAGCCACTGCAATGACACAAATTTAACCTCCAATCACGAAACACCTTTTATGCAGAACGAGAAAGAGAAGACACTATCGAAGATAGATGTTGAAGGAAGTTCTAGAGATGGAGCCGCTAGTGGTGTTGCAGAACTAGGGTTGACATTAAAATTTTTTATTTTATACTTATTCTCCCAATGGGGAATCTGAGGTGCACAATGGTTGCAACTCGTCTTCTTCGTCAGATGTTTTTGCAAAGGGATACTTTTTCTCTATAGTCGTGCCTTTCTCGATCCTTTTTCTTGTCCCCCATTTGGAGAGTAGCCGCTTACTTATATATAGGTCTCCAACTCGTCCTTGCTTTAGTTTTCTAGGATCACGATAGGTGGGTGACATGTGCTGAGGTTATCTCGACCTCTACGAGAATTTGGTTATGTGATCGTTTAGCCGTTATTCTGGGAAGAGGATATGGGCTGCAAGTTTATGAATTGGGTCTTCATCTATACACATAGGTCGACTTCAGATCCGACCCAACACATCTATGGACGTAGGTCGACTTTAGATCGGACCCCGCACATTTGTGCATGTAGGTCGGTTGTGGTCTAGTCACCAGGGTGTACAATACTCAAATCACGAATCAAGTCGAATATTCATGGGTTTTTAATTTAAACTTTGTACCTAACCATTTAAACCCGCTTTAATCCAAATATTTTTATTTAAATAACCCAAATTCGTATAACCCGGCCCATACCCCTATTTTTCCATTCGAGTGCAATGGTTTCTGACAGGTTGGAGTTTTCTGCTTAGTCCTACTTAGCCTTAAATTAAGTTAGGTCTAAGTCAAACTAAGCTAAGTTATACCTAGGTTAGTCTTAGCCATGTCAGATCCAAGTCAAGTACACTTAGAAGAACCATAGCAAATTGTTTTGATTGGACTAAGGTCAGGTTGGACTAAGTTGGGCACACTACTAAAAAATCACATATTTTTTGTCAATTTTCTTTTAGAATTTTTTTATTAGAGAACACTTGCAAATTTTGTTAAAAATAATAATTTGCAATAATTTCCTACCATTTATTTTTTGAACACACAAATGTTTTTCACAAAAAAAAAATTATAAAAAATACTTATAAATTTTATAATTTTGTAGAAAATAATTACTCACAGAAAAATTATCTACCAATTAAAATTTGTAAGAAAAACAAAAAGAATAATTTTTTTGCAAAATTTTATAACAAATTTAGAAAAAAACACAATATATATATATATATATATATTATTTAACTAATAACTCATTACTCTTACTGTGCAGTATTTCCACTGAGGATATATAGTTCTAGAAAAATATTTAATGCATTATTTGTCTAAAATATCACATAAAACGTAACAAACAGAAACAGTATAATAAAAGAAACCTTTTTTTTTCTTTATTTATTTATTGTTTAATTCATATCCGTAGCAGTATTGGTAGTGAGTGATAAAGAAGGATGATATGAATGTTTTGGTTTGATAGACACGGAAAACTATCGGTCAACTCCACCGACGCGGATAGTCTTAGCTACCAATCTACCTCTCTGCGTAAAATTAAATTCCTTCTTTCTTATTTCAATTTCAAAGAAAATTGGTGTCTGACAACTCACAAATTCTGACAAATCTGAATGGGCAGTCATGGAAAAAGATAAATTTGCAAGACGAAGTAATGACAAGTCTCCGTTGACTCCTGTTGTTGCATGCACTCTTCATTGCAAGAGCCCATTTTGGATTAAATAATATTTTTTGTTTCTATCCAATCCGAACACCACCTTACTTTCACATTATCTTAAACATGGAATTACTTTTAAACTACTTGGAAATTAGATACTTAGTTAATTAATAAGTTAATTACTTGATACATGTATTATCCATTTGGATCTTAGAGCTTTTGTAACGATTTTGTTTTCAAAATATGTTTCCAAAACTTAAAAGATAAAAAATTATTTAAACTACCTTTAATTTGGAATAGAAATAATAAAATAGGTCAATCTGACTTATCATTAGTCTGCCAAACAAAAATATACCACTAATAATAACCAATTGTGTAAAAGATGGGCTGATCAGCCGGATCGGGCTAACCCATCACACTTTTTTAATTTTTAATTTTTTAAAATTTATTTATATATGTATAAATGAATATTAAAAACATATTTAATGATATCATTTATTTTATAAACTTTTAATTGAGTAGTTAATATTTTTAATTAGATAAATTAAAATAATTATTACATTCACATTTTAAATTACTCAATTATAATTAATAGTTAAAATTTAATTTGTAAGTATTAATGATTTAAATTATAATACTATTATATATTTAAACCTTTAAAAAACATGGTATCGAAAAGCTAATCTTTTAAATTAGTTTTTATTTTAACTTTTAATTATAAAAAAAATAAGTCAACATATTGGCCTATATTAACCCGTATTTTGGTTTGTTAAATTGACAGGTTAGACAGATAAGACCAAAACGAGTTGACGAGTTAAAATTTTAAACTCGGTCAGTCTCATCTTGGACGAACTGACGGGCTGACTTGTCCAGCCCAGCCATTTTGCCACCCCTAATTTGGACTCCTAAGTAGTTTGAGACAATTCGGTGTACTGATATACTCAATAGTCACACATCTTTCAGGAGTCAAGATCAAAGATTTTAAATATGTCTTCTTCCTCTAATCTTCTGAGACATCTTTCAAGCACAAAATTGTAACAGAAACTTTAAACTCCAAAGTGAATAATACCTTGAATATGATGGTCGACCCTTACAATATTATCTCAACAAATTTGAAGTTGTAACAGTAAAGGTTAAATTCCTAATTTGATCATCTAATTTTCATGAATAATTCAATTACATCCCTCGATTTTATATTTCATTCAATTTTGTCATCTAATTGAAAATTTTATAAGAATTAAAGGACTAAAAGAGTATTTTAACCGATATTAAATAAACATTAATACATTAGAAGTTGTAAAAAAATTAAAAATTAAATATGTTTTTAGTCTTAAAACTTCAAAACGTGTCAAACCGTATAAAAAACACAAATGTAAAACCATTTGACACCTGAAAAAAAATTAATAAAATTAGATTGAAAATATTCATTCATTTTAAAAATTTGGACAAAAATATATCAAAATTAGAGACCATAAAAAATTCAATTTCCCATAAAGGTTTAAGGACTAAAAATATATTCAACCTAAATTTAAAAAATAAAAAATTTTAAATTTTTTAAGATAAATACAAATTTAATTTAACGAACTGTTACATCAATTTGTTTAAATAAAAATACTTGTACAGATAAAAAAAAACTTAATATTTTTATAAAGAAAATAAAAATTATTAAAAGATTTGATAAAGAAAAGTAATTAATTTTAAAAATATAAAATTATAATTACATAATAATATATTTTTATTTTAAAAATATAAATTTTATCTATATAATAAAACTTATATAATTATATTTTATGTCATTTTATTACTAAATAATTTATCACCAACCAACCTACCAAATAGTTCTACTTTAATAAATTTAACTTATTAGGTCAACTCAGAATTTATGAACAAAAAATTTCTAATTAAAAACTAACTTACCACTTATCAATTAATTTATTACTTGCCAAAGAGCCCTTTATTTATATACTTAGTTCAATTTATATACTTTATGAAATGATTTTAAATAAAATGCTTTTTAATAAAATAAATATATTTTTTTATCTTTTCATGTGCTTTAAAATTTTTCCTTTTAAGGAAGAAGACGTATTTATTTCTTATATAAGTAATTTTAAAAAATATTTCTTAGAAACTCTTATTTTAAATTTTATCAATCTTAAACTTGAACAAAATAATATATAATTGAGGATAACTTTGACACCAAAAATGTGTTTTGTAAACTAAATTATACTTATGCATACATTGTAAGATTAAAGATAAACCCGTAATCTCGACCCGACCCGTAAATTCGAATCAGAAATACGTTTAAAAGTAACTCTTTTTTAAAAGTAACTCTTTGACAAAATACGGATGATTATGAATTATGAATCGATATCATAATTTTAAAAATTCGATGCTAAGCTTTCGTTACAAGATATAATCATTCATAAACATAGTTATCTTTGCAAAATATTTCACCAGAAAAACAACAAAAAAAGAGTAGTTAAAAAAGATTAAATTATTTTCATATAACTTACTTTCATAAGTAATCTTTAAAAGTTAATGATATAAATCAGGAACAATCCATCCTTTTTTATAAGTTGTTTCTATAATCTCTCTCTATTGTCCTTTTCGATTTTTATTTTTTTGTGTTCACAATCCATTATAGTTTATTCATTGTTTTTATTATCTTCAGTTTGTTCGAATCTGTTTGCTGATGAAACATAATTTTAACCAGAACTTACTTTTTCTTCTTAGAAAACACACACACAAACAAATCCTATGTTAATATAAGCAACTAACTACTACACCACCAACAATAACAACAATCTCATTTCCATGACACATTAAAATTAGGTCCCTTGAACCTATTTAAATAAATAGTATAAATAAGAATATCATAATCCAAATACAGATATGATCTTATAGCTGAATTTGGACATAACATCATGAATAGGAGAAGGACATGAACAACCTATAATTCTATAATCTATAGCATCATCACAACATGAATGGTACAATAGAATATTGGCTTGAGTTAAGCCTTGAATGGAAATGAATGACACTGTTCAACAAAAATCTCCATAGTTGTAGCATTAGTAGTGACCCACAGCTTTGCCACACCTCAGAGCATTACTTGGAATTGGATACTCATCTCTCCATGAATTTGCAGGGGAATAAACCCTCAGATAAAATTGCTGACCCAAATACTGATGAACCCAATTCTCAGATCTCACATTCCACATTCCCACATTGTCCAAAGGCATGTAAAGTGCAGTCCATGACTTGGGATAAACCTGTCAATCCAAACAATGCTAAAAGTTGATATTTTTCAATAATCATGCCAATGAAAGTGACATTTGATTTGACAAAGGCTTCTCCCATAAACAATAATAGTTTCATTTGAAAAACTTCTCCAATGAAATGAAACTTTTTCACAAGACTCAAAAAAGTTTTTTACCCTGTTAGTCAATCAGAAATCACTGCATGATTAGAGAATTACTTTAAAAGTAAATTCTGATATGATTTCTGATATAAGGAAAATCACATATTCAGAGTTATATCACAAGGGATAACAAACATGATTGATTACCTGAACTGTGGAACGAGAAATTGTATCTCTTAAATTGTAACTAAGCCTGCTTGCTTGTGACCATAGCCCTCCATCCATTCTGCTCGTTCCAATGCAAGATATATTATTATAAGTTGTAAATTTTTGTATGTTCAATGGAAGAAAACAAAGAACTCAGAATTTTGAGAGATACAATACATGTTACTACAAGATGGTGAAAGCAAAAACCATTGATATCAATTGAATGAAAAAAGTGGTATAAATGAGTGTGCTACATGGATCATATATAAAGCTTATTGAACTATAGCAGTAACTAATCAGAAACCAAGTAGAATCAAGAGGGGTAACACTGAAGTTCAGTATCAAATTTGAAGCACAAAGGAATGGTTACGTGATCTTACCCTACTACAAAGAAGCTGTGGCCGTCAATGTGCCAAGATTCCACAGTGTCTTCAGTATTCTCAAACACAACCTCCAGAAAGCCACGAAAATCGGCTTCCATGACAGAAGTTTGAAGGTAACCACCACCACCAGTGGGGTTGTCAGAGATACTTCCAAGAGAGAACACCCCTTGGATCTTGTAGTAATCAGCCAGTTTAAGTGGTGTATCAGAAGGTATGAAGGAGACACTATTCACAGCATATCTCTGTTTGCCATTGATAACTGGAGCAGAATTTTGAAGTCTAATTGTACGAGTTGTGTTTATCAGACCATAATGGTATGATCCTTGTGGATTAGGCCTTGGTCCACTTGCTGTCAAATTCCTCCTGATTTAATCATATATATGTAGTAAGTATGGTAGTACTGTGTTATAGAATATATCTAGTTAATGGAGAAGAAGATGAAAATGTACAATAACATGTATCATTTGGGTTTTGAATATGAAATAAATACCTAAGAGAGCGAGCTTGGTTTAAAGACCAATCAACTTGAATAGTTGGTCCCCAAGGAAAAAGGCCTGTAACACTTCCTCCAGAGTTACTGTAACGAAAAATGGAGGTTGCATTCAACACTTGAGAGGTAAATCGTGTTGTGACAACTATAAGGTAGTCTTGGGGTGGTTGATCAGCTGTAACCAACACAGAGTAAGTCTGCCCCAGATGAACATCAAGTGAATCATAAATGTTCTGGAGAGTGTGGGTCCCTTCCACCTCAACAATTGTCATTTTGTGACCTTGGATTCTGAAATTGATTGAAGTTGTGAGACCCACGTTTGAAATCCTGAATCTGTATGTCTTGCCTGTCCAAAAATCAAACACCTCATAATTTAACATAAAATTATCCAACATATGCAATGTTATCAGCTTTCATGTAAACAACTTGCTTAAAGTTCTTGTATACCTTGATCAACTGTGAAAGTGTAGGCATTGGAACCACGTCCATTGATGATAAGTCCATCAGGGAAGGGAAGGTCACTTCCACCATCTAAAATTGCCCTCAAATCCTGCAAGAATAAACACAATTTTGCTGATGATTTAGTCTCTTTTGAAACAGGTTTGGCAGTGAACAAATAAAGTCAAATGGTTAAGGACACACAAAAGTCACACCCAGTAGCGTTTATTTGCAAAATCACATCCAGAGCATTTATTAGATGGTGCCAAACCACCAAGTGTTTATTGTTCTCATCAATCTTCACGCAATACATTATTGAGATTTTCAATTTACTAGAGCATTAATAGCATTCAATTACATGTCAGATGAAATTAATCTAGACCATAAATCGAGATAATTTTCCCTGACTCATCAAGACGCTTGCTTAGGATTTCTTGGAAAGTGTAGATTGTTTCTTAGTTATATTACTACTACATAGAATACAAGGACTAATAACATTGGGAATGCAAGCAAGTTGTATAAAGTGAAAAACTAAAATCATATGTACCATTAATTTGAATTAAAATGCTAGCATGCTTAGCCAAATTCATCAACAATAATCCAAAGAAAGCAACTTACTGTATGATTTCTCTTGTACCAGTCTCCGGCCAATATGGTGAAATCTCCGGCCGGAGGAGGGAAAGGCACCGGAATTCCGGGGCGGCTCGCAATTTTGAATCCACCATACCCTCCTGCTGCCTTGTGGAATGCAAGGGAAGGGTAGTAGAAGTAGCTACCAATTTGATCCTTTACTTGAAGAACGTAAGTGAAGTTCTGGCCTGGTGGAATTGGACAATTTGTACCATACACTCCATCCTGCCATGAGTTTCTCCTCTGCAACACTCCATTCCTATACAAAGAAACAAGTAGTATAACACTGAAGTCTCTTCAAATGAATTACACAATTTACATATCACTGAAATTGTAGACATAGCCTTGAGATTACTATCTTCTTAGATATTGATGGGTTTCTTTTTTTAGTTCAACCCATATAAAAGATTCTTTTTTTTAATATAAAAGATTCTTTTTTTAGTTCAACCAATAAATAAAACATTGACACCACAATGAGTATGAGTTTATTGGTCTTTTTTTCACAAGACTCACATTTGAATTTCTAAAACTTATTTGGTTTTGGCGACTTTACATATCAAACATTGGCAGCTATTTTGGGGGCAAAAGCAAGATTCCATTCATGTATTATAGTCTAACATCAGCAGATTAAATCAGCAATTTAGTATTTTCTAGATCAGACAAGTGTTTATATTTCAATCAGGGGTGTCTATAGTCACTTTTAATTAATTAGATTTTACAAAATGTCTCTGAACAATTATTTGATTTAAGAAAGGGTATTTGAAATGTTACAACAAACATGTGAGAGTGACAATAGAAGCATCTTATGATCTACTGAAACACATAGCAGAAAATCTGTGACAGCTCTAGTCTAATTTTTTTCTTAAATCACCCAGATCTAGCAATTAGCATATAATATATTCCAGTAAACAACACAAACAATGCTCCTAATTCTGCATTACCCCTTTTAAACGACGCCGCAGTATCCAAAAATAGGCTCTCATAATAGTGAAAAATAATAGTGAAAAAGCAGAAGGAAAAGGAAACGTTTGTTCCTTCAACTTCTTTTCTGCCACTGATACTTTCAGAGTGGAGTAAACAAGAACGACACCAGAGAGAGAGAGAGAGAGAGAGACTAACCAAGATAAGAGGAAAGGTTCATCCAAGCTATTGAAAACATTGATAATCAAGTTATCATTGGTCACAGCCTCAATTTGTGGCCCAGGAAATTGCCAGTTTATCAAAATACCCTGCCATTACAATTTTCACACCATATATCAGTATCACTCATAAGAACAAACAACGAATTAAGGAGAGAAACGAAAATAAAAACAGCATCATCAATAACAACAAAAACAACAAAAAGTACCTGTTGTTTAACACCAAGAGGATAAATGTCTCCATATGTGACATTCCAAGTGTAAAACCTATAAGGGTCCTCCCCTCTAGCACATGCCACTAACAACACTGTCAAAAATAAGACACTACACACTCTCATGGAGCACCCCATTTCTTGATTCTTGGTTTTTCTCCTTCCCTCCCTAACCCAAAATGTGGAAATGGAAAAAAAGACAAACTTGCTGCAACTTTGAACCAACCAAGTTCTGTATTTTTTTAACACAGCACCCTCTTTTCCTTTGTGCAAAGGGGTCACAGCCAAGCCAACCCTTTGCCTTTTGCCTTTTGCTTTAGAACTCAGGCTGATATAAAGAGAGATAATGTCGGTAGAAAGAGAGAGAGAAAACCAAAGGATTCTTCAACAGAAGCAATGGATCATTAGGGAACCACCTCTTGCATTTGCATGTGGATGTGTGAAATGCTAGCCAGTGGCATAATTGAGCTGTACCCAACAATGCAGCACCTTTATAATGAGTGTCAGTAGTAACCTCTTCAAACCACGTCCATTCAAATTGACCATAACTAAGTCATTGATGTTAAAAATGTGCACAAAAGAAAAGAAAAAAAAATTACCAAATTCCCAGAACTAAAAAATCACTTACCATATTTAATACAAAGCTGCAATGGAAAACCAGTTTACTTTGGTCTGTTAATGATGGAACACAGCTTTAAACTCTAAAATTACACGTTGGCATAACAGCTTGTTCCAATTACAAGGTTTACCTTAATTTTGCTTTAATTGGGATAATCAATGTAAAGAAAAAGTTAACGTTTTTTAAGTTGTAGTAAATGATATGTGAGGGACGAATGTGTCTTTTTGTTCTGTGTTGTGTTTTGTTGTGAAGAGATGAACATTTAACTGATATGATCCAGAAACAGTGCATTAGGGTCTACTTTGTCTGCAGTTGTTTGAAAATCTTGCTATTGTGCATTCAAAGCCGCTAACTACTTTATGTGACACAGTGACACTTACTTGATTTTCTTTCTACACGTTGATTCCATGGCTCATCCGAAATTTAATCCATTCCTTAATGCTCCCATCTTATGATTGCTTTGGGTTTCTTCTAAACAAGAAAGAAGCAAATCAATAGAAGAAATCACAGAACTTGAATGTAATATCATATGATTAACATTTCACACAACGTAAGAAAAATACATGTCTGAAATTTTTTTGTTAGGATTTTTAAAACTAAAGTTGATACATTTTAAACTAAATATCTCAAATATATCTCAAATGTCGCAAAAAGTAAAATGACAATAATTTTAACTAATTGTTATTGGATTTAATTATTTATTTGGTCTATGTTTTAATAAAAAATATTAAATTGGTCTTCAACTTTTTTTAATCTCAATTTTATTTAATTTGTGAAAATTGGTGTAATTTAATCTTTATTTTTTAAAAATGGATGGAAAGATTTTTTTTTTTTGTTAATTTTTTTAAACCAAATCCATTAAAATTGAAGTTATTAATAAGGATGATTTGTTTTGTTAGTATAATTAATACAATATTAATAACAAATTTGATAAAAAAATTATCTATTCTAATAAATTTAACAAAAATAATTAAATTATATTAAATTTTCAAACCTTCTTTTTAATAGTTTAAAAGAGGCTTTAAATTTTGTGTGCACCCAAAAGTCAAACCGGCCCCGTAACTTTGTATAAACATTGACTGTGGTAATGACATCAAAACAAAAAAGTATAAACAGGTTAAAATTAGTTTATTAGTATTTGTTTTTCGTGTTATTTTTTCGATACACGTTTTTTCGATACTTAAAATATTCTGTAATAATTTACATATTTATTGAGACAAACTTTTCAGTTTGACTGACAAGTTTAATTATTTTAATGTTTTCATTCAGTTATTCAAAACATCTTGTAATAATTTATTTTCATACTTAATTTATTAAAGAAATGTTTATAAAAAAAGCTCATACTTATATATTCATACTAAATTTAAAATTATGTATTATTCGTACTAATATTTAATTAATATGATTTTTTTCTAAAATTATACGTTAAAATAAAAATAATATGATGGAGATGATTTCACTTGTCATTCCAATTATCAACCATCATTGCATTTTTATATTTTAATGTTATTTTAGATATAAATATATGAGGCCGTTTCTTGATATAATTACTATTTATATATCATTAATTATAAAAAAAGATTAGCAAACTTTTAGGGACAGTTTTGATAAAAAAAATATCACAGAAAACAATGTAAAACAAATATTAATAAAAATCATCATTTAATGTAGACTTAAATACAAAATTGATTTCAACTTTCATAAATTTTGTTTATTTTTGACCTCGTTTTTTTGAAATATTAAAAAAAAAATTATACTTTTTTGTAAATTATTGTTAATTTGGTCATTTTTCTAGATATCGTTTAAAATGTTAACATGATGTAAATAGTAATTGTCATGTGTCATTTCACAATTTTTTTAATTTTAAAAAAATTATCCACATATCAAGTCAATATTGTGATATGTGACAAGTGTTAGTGTTAAGTCAATATCACTCTCATGTATCAGTATTTCGTGACTTATATTCGATTCAGTCTCAATTTTCATTAAATTTTTTCAATTTAGTCTTATTTTTTATTATTTTTGTTCAATTCAGTCTCAATTTTGTCTCTCTCCAAATTGTCCAAATTTTACCTTATATAAATGTTATACTGAAGTTTTTATTTTTATTAAAATTTAAATTTAAATTTACATTACATATTTATTTCATTATTTCTAAACCAACCATGATTATATGTTTGATGGTTGTTACATGTAAAAAATAAGTTTAGAGTTGATTTTAAAATACTGAAGAATTTTTCTACTAATTTTAAAAATAATGAAGAATTTTTCTTCTAATTTTAAAAATAATGAAGAACTTTCCTTCTAATTGTAAAGATAATGAAGAACGTTCCTTCTAATTTTAAAAATAATTAAGAATTTTTCTTATCATTTAAAAAATAATGAAGAATTTTTCTTCTAATTTTGAAAACAATGAAGATCTTTTCTTCTAATTTTAAACTAACTTTAACTCTATTTTTTACATGTAGAAAATTCAAACATAAATATAAGTTTCCTTCCAAAGTATAGTTAGGTTTGGTATAAAAATAATGAAAGAAATATTTAATATAAATTTTAATAAAAATAAAAATAAAAAATTCAATATAATATTTATATAAAAATTAAATTTGGTCAATTTTGAAAGGAACAAAATTTAAATTAAATTGAACAAAAATAACGAAAATTATAATTAAATTGAACAAAAATAACAAAAATTTGAACTGAATTGAATATAAGTCAAGAGACATTGACACGTCACAATGATATTGACTTGACACATAACAATGACATTAGATTGATATGTGGCACTGACACTACTAGGGATGTCAACAAGGCGGGTAGAGTACGGGTAGTAGCTTCCCCGTACTCTACCTGCTGGATAAATATGTGTTTCGTACTCGATCCCAAATCTGTGCGGGTATTCATTATATGGGTACCTACATATTCTTTTAATATCCACGAATATCCATAGGTATCCGCAAATATTTACGAAAAAAATAATAATTTAACAACATATTTTAATTGTAAATTCAAAAAAAATATAATACATAACATTCATAAATTTCAAACAAAGTCAAGCTAAACCCATTTAAGTAGTGTTGAATGACAGTTTACCAAGAAATAAGAAATTTTTTTAAAACTAATTGACAAAAAATAGTTCATTCAAAATCAATGTGTTAATATTTTATTATGTGTTTTTAATTTTTTTTTCATTTAAATTAGAGTATAGTGGTTTCGGGTATCTACGGTATGGATACTATGATATCCATACCCACCTCGTTAACACGTGGGTATAAAAAAATTTGTACCCGTTACTTGCGGATATCCATTTACAATATATTCATTGCCTACCCGTTGTGGGTTTTACCTGCTGGTACAAATTTTGTTGACATCCCTAGATACTGTCACATGTCAAAATGCTAACTTCACACATGGACATTTTTTTAAATTAAGAAATTAAAAAAATTAAATTAATTTAAAAAAAAACCACAAAGTGACACGTGTAGTTAACAATTTAAATGCGTTATAAAAAGGACTAAATTAACCACAATTTACAAAATTATGACCTTTTTATCATTTCAAAAAAATAGAACCAAAATAAACATAGGTTACGAAAATTGGGACCAATGATCGCCTTTATTTAATGTATAGTTTTTTCAATCCTTCTTTTACCTTTTAAATATATATATATATATATATATATATATATATATATATATATATATTAAATCTAGATGCTAATACATAATTGATTAAGTTTAGTTGTTCTTCAATTTACATAACAAATATGAAGATAAATAAAAATTTTGATATTATTTTGAATAAACATATAATGTATTTAAGAATACAGTTGGAATCTAAAATAATTTTGAATCCATATACAGGATTTTACTGTCACATGAAGATGATGTAAGAGAATTATGACTTTTCTTTTTCTCAAGAGTGGTAGGCATTGCAGACGAGGAAAATGTTTAAGCGAAGAAGAAAAGATAAGAGAAATCATTAGAACATAAAGAATTTATATTAGTAAGTAACATAATGCTAATTATAGTTAAAATGATCATAATATGCATTTCTCATTATAATTGATTGACTATTGATCATTATGAAGAGGAGTTGTGATCGACTTATTTTACAGTAGTAAAATTATTAAGATTCTTTATGTTTTGTTTAAAGTTTGTTTTTCTGTTTTACCTGCATATGGATATTGTATATACTCATATAACCCTTTTCTCAAAATAAAAAAGAGAATATATTTCCTTTTTACGCAAAAGCTCTCATGTGCCTCTCACCTTTTCGGGGTCCATCACTACTACTAGAATTTTCTGTATTTTATGAAAAATTTCTTGCAGATTTCTTACAAAATTTTGTAAGAAAAGTATTTTCTACCAATTTTTTTATGAATTTTGATCGATAGATAATACTTTTATGATAATTAGTTACCAAGGAATATATATATATATATATATATATATATATATATATATATTTTTTTTTTTTACATTTTTTTTTCTTTTTTCTTCCTTTTCTTCTTCCTCTCTTATACTCCCTTCTTCATCTTCATTATGCACATCCATTCCCCACCTTAATCTTCTTCTACCCCTCAACTTTAGGCTTAAGGTTCACCTTCAAATCCTCAACAATACTCTTATTATCCAAATCATAGATCTTGATGCTTTGCTTAGTGGTTGTGTATAGCCAGTACTTGTTGGGATTGAAGTAAAGGGCATGGAGAATATAGCTAACATTGAGAGAGTAAAAATAGGTCTTTTTTTGTATTTTGAGGTCTATTTGAACTGAAATTTGTAAAAATGGGTCATTAAATTTTTTTTTTGCAAAATAGGGTCAAGTCGTCTGGGTGGAGGACGACATTGCAGGTGAAGTCGTCCTCCACCCTGCCGGTTTCTTTTTTTTCTTTTTTAAAAAGTGAAACCGTGATGTGAAAGGTCGATTTCTATTCACGTCAAAAGTGAAATCGTCCTTACACATGACGACTTCAGTTTTTATTTTTTTTTATATATATATATATTTTTAACGTTGCAGAGTGGTGGTAGGAATGGAAACAATGGTTTGAGTTCAGTGGAAGCAACAACAACTACTGGTGCACTCGCACGTACTAGATTACTTGTTAAAATCATTCCAGAGGTAAAATTACTTGTTCCATTCCTTATTTCATATTATCTCGTTTCTAAATTGATGGATTTCCATGCATTTCAACAAAAAAATACCGTGCATTAAAAAGAGTAATAAAGGAACAAAAATTACAATCCTTTTCTTCTTATTTTCTTACTGAAGAAAGTGTAAACTTTGCAATTGCAGTAGGATCACAACCTATCTAGAAAATAAGATAATAATAATAATAATATTCATAATGCAACATTCTATTTACTTTTATCACTGAAGATCTCAAAGGAAACCAACGGTGGTGATTGAAAGTGATGCCAATCTTGGTCAACACCCTTGTAGGATGAGGATGGAACGTAGTAAGAAGGATACAATTTATTATAAATTGCAACACCACTTTCTGAATACAAAAGCAAATATTGATGTGTAGGGTTCACATTCATTAGGCCTACAAGATCTTGAAACTGCAATCCAGTGTGCGCGGGTGCACCAGTAGTTGTTGTTGCTTCCACTGAACTCAAACCACGATTTCCATTTCCACCACCACTCTGCAACATTAAGAAAAATATATATAAAAAAATGAAAAGTGAAGTCGTCATGTGTGAGGACGACTTCACTTTTGATGTGAATATAAACCGATCTTCCATAACACGATTTCGCTTTTTGAAAAAAAGAAAAAGAAATTGGCAGGGTGGAGGACAACTTCATCTATAATGTTGTCCTCCACCTAGACGACTTCACCCTATTTTGCAAAAAAAATTCAACAGACCCATTTTTTACAAAATTATGTTCAAATAAACCCCAAAATACAAAAAAGTTGTAAAAATGGTTACCCTCAGCCAAATCCCACACCCAAATAAGTCCATATTTTTCACCACTAGCGCATAACGACTTGTCGGGAGAAATAGTAACAATGTTCACATACCTATTATGACCAACAAGGGTGTTTCCCAACTTGTAGTTTGTGAGGTTCCAACCTTAACAAATTAATGGGGTAGATGAAGATGAGGGTGTGGAATGAAAGTGGAGAGTGAAGATGAAGAATGGAGAAGAATACAGGAAGAAGAACGGAAAAGAAAAAAGACAAAAAAATGTAAAAGAAAAGAAAAAACAAAAAAAGAAAGCCAGAAAAAAAAATATTTCATTAAAATTACATGTGTTAGCCATGTGTCAGTCACATGTTCAAACCTTTTAATCCACACAACACGACCACTAGACACATCAATTAAAAGTTAATGTTGTTGGCTCTGGATAATGTATTCTATGCATTAATAAATTTTGTGGATCAATTTTGTATGAGTTGTTCTTGAGGGACGAATTTCAATTTCGCATGTAAGTTGAGGGACTAAAATCATATTTATTCTTATAGAATATTATGAAGAAATAAAAACAATTTTTTTTGGTTTTTTTACCATGCAAATTTTGCATGCTCTTATGTACTAATGGATCCACCAATGTGTAAATTGACACCTATTTCAAATGCTCGATTTTGTTGGGTCGTGAAAACTTTGCACAACATGGGGGAGAATTTTATATGGATAGAGTGTGTTCCAAACTTCATCAAACATTCAAGTCTACTGTTTTTTCAATTTTCCGTGCTATAAAATGCATCTCAAATAGTCTATTTGAGGCTTTTGAGTAAAAATTCTTTTTTATCATTTCCTCATCTTGAGGTCACCAATTGACTTTCTTCTATGTAATACAGTTGTAAATACGTCAATGTATGAATTGAAAATGAGTTCCAATCCATTAGGCAACCCAACTTACCACGAATTCAAGTTGGGTTGGATTGAAAAACATATATATTTTAAATGCCGATTAAACTGAACCCGACTAACTTAACCTGCGGGTTAAACAAATTCAATTTGCAGTTGAGGTCGGTTAGCTTGTAACCTACCAATAACAATCCTTTATTAGTTTTTACCATTTTTCATAAGTTTTTTAATATGGTTATTTAATAATTCTAATTATACATTTGGATATTTTTAAATACTAAAATATTTTTCAATAATATATGAATAGTTTATATACTTAACTTATTTGTTGGCCAAGTTACGTACATTCACACTTTAGTTTTAAACTACTATCTTTATAATAATGTGTTTGGTAAAATAGGTGAACGCTTTGACGATAATGCTATAGAAAAATAAATGGAGTTAATCCACTTTGATTGTATTATAATAAATGTATACAATAATATAAAAGAACAAAACATCCTTAACCCATAAATCCATAGTTAGTCATGAGTTATAAAATCTTCAACTCTTAAAAAATGAGTTGGGTTGGTTACTCATTTTTAATTCAACCTATGATAATCTAACCCGTATAAATTGAGCTAACTCAGTTTAACACCTCTAAAATTACCTTTTAGTTAGTAATGATTTTCGATAAATATTTAGTTCTCTTTGATAGAACAAAATTATTTGTTGTAACATCGCTTAATTTTTTTATAGTCAATGTTCATAATATCTTTACCCTTCAATTCCTTATTTAAATGTTTTTTCACATCATTTTTTTGTTTTAAAAAACTCCTTAAAATAAGGCAAGGTGATCAGAGATGTACAAACTCAATTAGAGATTTTAAAATGAGTTTAAATCCAATTTAAATCGGGTTAAATTAAAAAGTCAAAAATGTATTATTTATGTTTAAATTTATGTTTTAAATCATGATATGAATTACTGAAACCCGGTAACCGCTATAAAAACAAAGGGCTTATCGACAACCCAAAGAGCATACGTATAACTGGGCCCAGCCCGCAAACTCCTGTTCAGGTTTTCTCTTCTCTCCCTCATTTCGACTTTCGACTGCATCACCACCCTCGCCATCGCAACAATGGAAGATTCTCCCCACCACCACCACCATCACCACCCCGACGACACCCATCAGCACTCACCCTCCTCCGCCTCTCCCACCACCGGCACCTGCTGCAAGTGCGGAGGCCCTACAACCTTCGCCCCCCCTATGCCAACCCCCACCTTCACCCCTCCCCCCACCTACCGCCCCATCCGCGCCCCCGCAATCCCCCCAGACCCTAACTCCACC
>Ga0214542_1007361_pt1 | contig 19199 bp, 7 predicted proteins | sample CNSS1metaG_FD_160096 | JGI IMG/M metagenome (GOLD analysis project Ga0214542, IMG submission 160096) | Root nodule microbial communities from cowpea collected in UCLA plant growth center, Los Angeles, California, USA - CNSS1 | ecosystem: Host-associated > Plants > Roots > Nodule | place: USA...
TAATGTATCAAACATGCTTTCTTTTTTTATTATCACTTTTTAATTTTCTTTCAATTTTTTAATTTTCTCTTTTACATTTTATTTCACCTTTTTTATCTTTTGCATTATTATTTTTTATTTTTTTACCTGGACGAAATTGGGTGTTGACAACTTCCTTAGGTTTCACTTAATCCATATATGAATATTCTCTCTCCACTAAAGAGATTGATTCTAATTTTATAATTGTTTTGGTTTATGTTGATGACAATGTGCTTGTGGTTCCTGTTTAATTATCGTTCATTTTGTTACTGCTATGTTGAGTAATCATGACAAATTATAAGATATTGGATATCTTAGTTTTTTTTTGGAACCTTCTTGGTCGAAGTACGATATATCTATGTGTCAAAGACATTATATCTTGTCTATTATTTTTTAGGTTTAATTACTTGGATGGTACCCACTTTGGTAGAAGTGTGTCAATTTGGTACCCACGGGAAAAAAAGTGTCAATTGCGTCCCCACTTTGAAAAAGTGCCTCAATCAGGTCTCTTTCAGGAAAAAAAATTAATTAACGTCGTTAACAGCATGTCACGTGTCACTCTCTGGTTTTTTTATTTTTTTATTTTTATTTTTTGCAAAAATGTTTTTGTTGCCATGTGTCAAGTCCCTTTTGTGACACGTGACAATGTCAGTGCCACGTGGTAGAATAATGTCATGTGTGGCAAATGTCATTGTACTGATTTCAATTTAGTACCTATATTTATCTCGATGTTTCAATTTAGTCCCCACTTTTATGTCTTTTGTTCAATTTTGTCCCAATTTTTTTTTAATAGTTGAAGTATATTTTTTAATTCATTTTTTTATAAGATTAAAACTAATTAAGTATAAATATTTTTACAAAAATAAGTACTTATATTTATATTAAAATTTAGTGGTCAAAGAATACATTGACAAGATATGTGTTAATAATATACAATAACGTAATATGCGAAAAATTCATTTTTAATAAAAAAAATATTAGTATAACATTTATACAAATAATAGATTTGGTTTTGAATTGGACAAAAACAATATTGTTTTACTTTGAAAAAAAACGTTGATGATTATATTGTTCTATTAGTATAGCATTTTTTTACAACTAAATTTTAATATAAATATCAGTACTTAATGTTGTAAAAATATTTATACTTAATTACTTTTAATCTTATAAAAAATGACTTAAAAAATGTTCCACAATTATTAAAAAATATTGGGACAAAATTGAACCAAGGCACAAAAGTGGGGACTAAATTGAAACAATCAGGTATATACGGGTACTAAATTGAAATCAGTACAATGACATTTGTCACACGTGGTATTATCTTGTCACGTGGCACTGATATTGCCACGTGTCATCACAGGAACTTGACACGTGACAACAACAAAATTTTGCAAAAAAATATTATAAAAAATTAAAAAATTAAAAAAATCAGAGAGTGGCACATGGTGTGCCGTTAACGGCATTAATTATATTTTTCTGAAAAGGACCTGCTTGAGGCACTTTTGAAGAAGTGGGAACACAATTGACACTTTTTTTCCTGCGGGTATCAAATTGACACACTCTTACCAAAGTAGGTATCATCCGAGTAATTAAACCTATTTTTTATTGTGGCATGATGGGTTGTAAGCAAACTTTCATTTCCATGATGGCCAATGTTAAGTTCCATTATAATTTAGGTGATCCTTTGCCTTACTCAAGTATTTATAGACGTCTCATATAAATTACTTTATTTAACTATATCCAAACTTGATATTTGTTATATTGTTCATAAAACAAGCAATTTGTCTCCAATCCTTGTTTTAAAACATGTGAATGTTGCATATTTTCTTCTTAGATACTTAAAACATATTGTTGATCAAGGTTTGTTATTTAAATGAAATTCTAATTATTCTTTACATGCATATGTGGGTGTTGATTGAGGTCCATGTCTTGAAAATAGAAAATCCACTACTAGGTTTTGATTTTTTTTTCAACAATTCATTAATTTCATGGAAAACAAAAAAAGCAAACAACAATTAGCAAATCTTTAGCTAAAGTTGAGTACGAATCTTTTGCATCTGTTACAACTTAAATTACTTGGATACGAATTTTGCTTATCGATTTTCATATTCTTATATTGCGTTATAATGTGACAACAAGGCATCTATCATCATTGCATCTAACCTTACGCACCATTCCATTATGTTTGTGAACAAGTTGACAAAGGCATTATTAAGCTTACTCACATCAAGACATCATCAAATTGTTAATGTTTTCATACAATCCTTACCAATACCACACTTTTTTTCTCTACCATTTCCAATATGAGAATTTATTACATTTTTCTCCCATCTTGGGTCGGGGGGGTGGGGGTTAGGCTTCCTGTTTTAGGCTTATATCAGGTTTTGGTTGTTTATGATTATTTTTTCTGTTTTGTTATTTATTGCCTTTTATATAAAGGTTTTTGTGTAATTATTTTCAATAATAAGTTCCCCTTATTTTTTGCATTTGTGTCTTTTCATTCAATGAGTAGTGACCTTAATGATAAAGACAAACGAGAAGGAAAAAGGTGAGAGGATAATGCACATTATTGGGATTCACAAAAAGGTAACCAAAAAGATTTTAAGAAAATCATGTGAAAGGGAATGTTTGGAATCACTACACTACCAATTCAATTGATCAATTATATAATCTATTGGATTACATTATGATCAAAGTTATCAACTTTAAAATGTTGCTAGATTTTTTATAGCCTACATTTATAGGTTAAAATTATCAATGCATGTTTTGGTTAAACCAAATTTCTTTTACACATCAAAATAGGACAAGTTTACAAACAATATAAGATCAAAAGAAGACATAACATCTAACTTTTGAGACATTGTAGGGACCATTGACTACTACCTCATAAGCAATAAAACTACACCATATCAAATCATTAATTATAATAAAAAATGATAAAGGTCTTGAATAACAAAATTGGCACACATAGATTATTAGAGTTGAAATGATCTAAACACGTTTTCATGGACTAACTATTTACCAAAATTATAATTACATCTTAACTTCTATTTTAATATTTATATCTTAGGATTTCAATAAAATAAAGTTGAGTCTTGAGTGGTGTATCATCCTTTATAATAGTCCAAATATTCTTCTCTCTAACAACAAATTATAACAAATGGATTTTATCATGAAAAGTTTCTTTAACCTCAACCATAATGTTGTTCAAATCTTCTCCTTTGCAACTTCATAAAGGACATCATCTCTCAACAATGGAAGGATCATCAAATGGTTTCCTTCATTTACTTTGGAGCAACTCTCCCCATGTATAACATACCATCAAAAGGTGGGACCTACACATCTTACTCCTTCACCGATCCTTACAATTTGTTCTTTAGTGATTTAAACTATTATTCCTAATGAGGTATTTTATTTTGTAATTGATACTTATCTTCTTGCCAAAACTTATCAATAACATGAAAAAATATTAAAAAATTGGCTTTCATACACGTTTGTTGTTATCAGAGTGCCAACAAACAAATCCATTGATAATGAAGGAATGTGATATACAAATAAGCGAATCAAATCAACTAGAAATGATGAACAAATAACAAATTCAAAGTTATAAAAGAATGAAATGTCTTTTGCATTTAGCTACGAGAATTATTACATTGTAATGTATCTCTAATTTGTTGCGTATTTATGGAATAAACATTACCCATTATGATAAAAGGCTACAAAATAGTTACAAGTTAGTTATATGTATAAAATGAAAATTTAATTACCTAAATTAATACTTATAGACGACCACACTTTTGACTCATTGGATAACCATGTTGTAAAAGCAACATTTATAACTATCAAATGGCTCTACTAAATAATGTTTACAACTACTATATGACCTAACCTAAAATGAGTTAAGTTTACTACGATCTCTACTTTTATTACAGATTGGTAACATTTTAGTTGAATTGGTCTTTATAACACTTAATTTATTAAGTTTAAACTACCTTTTGTATTGAACATATTTTTCTTGTATTGGCATCATCGAATTCAACATATAATATCATAGAAGTTTGACCTGTTGTGTCAAAGTCATAAATGGGGATTCATGAGTCAACCATTGATGGATCTTAAGATGGTGTAACAAATTGAAAGCCAAATTTGCATCTTATTATGTTGGTCGTATCTTGAACATTGTGTCTTTTCTATGGTAAGTGTAACGCCCCGCCTTTTATATGAATAATTATTATTTGATAAAAAGATGGATTTTTTTTGTGTGCAATAAGATTCTGCCTGAGAGAACAATAACAATAAAATAACTTCATATTCACACACGCACACACATATACATACATACATATATATATATATATATATATATATATATTTATATGTATATGTATGTATATATGTGTGTGTCAATAATTTACATATCTGTAATTGTTCTTAAAATATTACAAAAATATGTATTTTGTATAACATTAAGAGTTCTGCATCAAAATAGAAGATTATTTAAATTTTTAATATCTCCAAAAGATATTAATGTAAATTATCCACGAGTCAATCTTCAAAAGATCCCCCAATAATTTCTCAAACAACTCTCACTAAGCAGGTTCCTCTTCTACTCGTACAACAGATACATGTGAAAGAAAAAAAAAAGTATGAAAGGAATGAGGTCTTTATAAGCCTTAAATAATAAATTCAACAAACAATACATACATCGAGGGCCTATAATTGGACCTACAACCACACGACTCAATCTCATTTTTTTATCAAACATATGTATCCATATTCCACTTTTTATCATACTTATGAACATCAAAAGTTACTTGGGAAGTGATTAGGTAGTTGATTATTTCTCATAAAAACCTTGGTAATTTCATAACTATTTATTTCTTGATAATATTAGTCACTTATCGGCTCATAAAAGAGATATATACTTACTACTTAACCTTGGCGATGCTGAGCAGGTATCGGATAGTCCCAAGTTTGACCTATGAATATCCTAGTCCATGGCGTTATTCTGAACTATCTAGATATTCACCTACTTGGTAAAACTTCTTTAGACCACACCATGGTCCTTGTCTTTCATCACGTAGTGTACCAAACTATGACTTTCCAAATACAAAATACTTTGACATTGGTTTGGTCTGAACTCATGGCAACCAAACTTAAGACTCATTCTTAACTGACATACTCTTTGACATTTTCAAAGATCATAAAATGTGATGACTATCACGTTATGTCATTATATAAACCATACACAAAGAATATAAAATAACAATAAAACATACATGTAACTTTATTTTATCCAAGCTCATTGAATAAAATAATATTTAATTTTACTTTACTTTTATATTTTTCAAATTATAAAATAATGATAAAATAAGAATCAAAGCAAAAAAATTTAAATAAAAATGGATATGGATTAAAATGTTATAAACTAATATAATAATACAGATATAACTTAATATAAAAGACCAATGATTAACTAAAAATGCAATTAAATAAATAAACATGATCAATTCGTCACTAAAGATAAATTAAATGAAATAAATAAACAGGACTAGACTAGTTCATAAATGAAAATAGATTGGACCGTGCGTAACTGGAAATAAATTAAATGAAATAAATAAATTGGACCCGTGCGTATTTGTCGATAAATTAAAATAAATAATTAAACATGACCAATACATAAATAAATAAATAGGATTGCGTAACTAAAGGTAAATTAAATTAAGTAAATAACTAAATTAGACCGGTGTTTAAATGAAGATGAATCAAATAATATAAATATAAATAAATAAAGAGGATAATAAATGAAATGCTTAAATATACATTTAGTCTTTCGTTGTTTTTATTCAATTTGGTTCTCATTTTCGTTTTGTGTCAATTAGGTCTTTTTTTTTCATCAAATTTTGGTTAATTTGTTTTTTTTCTACTAACAATGTTTAAATAGTTAACGTTTTTTAACATTACATCATTACATACCATATGTCAGCTCCTGCCTTTTTGATTCTTTTTTTATTTTTTTAATTTAAAAAAATTGTCCAATGTGTCAAGTCATAATTGTGTCACATGTTAGTGTCAGTTTGAGGTATTGTCCTATATTCATTATTTTTGCTAAATTTAGTCCCTATATTCGTTATATTTGTTCATTTTAGTCCCAATTTGTATTAAAATGAATCAATTTTGTCCATTTCAAATTGACAAAAAATTTAATATCTTTTATAAATATTATATTAATATTTTTCCTAAAATTGACATTTTTATTAATTATTTTTGAAAATTGAATATAAATTATTAAATTTAATTATAAATTGAATAAAATTCTTATATTTAATTGTTAAATAGAATACAATTATTTAAAACATTATTGGACTATAATTATTAAATTTTTTTTCTAATAATTATATTCTAAAATACTGATAATTTCAAAATTGATATTTAAACATATTTCAAATATTATAAAATTTTTAGAACATTAAACTAATAATTATAAAATAAAAATAAAAATATTTTATATTTTATATTTTAATATCTAAAATTAAATAAAAATATTAAATATTTTATACTTAAATGTCAGTTTTAGAAATGTTAATATATATTTTTAAAATATTTCATAATTATATTTCAATAATATTTTAAATAATTATATTTTATTTAACAATTGAATTTAATAGTTATATTCAATTTATAATTAAATGTTATAATTTATTATTGAATTTCAAAAATAACTAATAATAATGTCAAGTTAAAAAATAAATGTATAATATTTATAAAAAGTTAAATTTGGTCTCAACCGAAAGGGAAAAAATTGTTCCATTTTAACAAAATCTATGACTAAATTAAACAAAAATAGCGAATATAGGGACTGATTTAACAAATATAATGAATATCGAAACTAAATTGAACAAGAAAAAAAAATCAATCACAAACTGACATGTGGCATTGACATTGACACTTGACACAATTGTGACTTGCTCACGTGGGCAATTTTTTTGAAATTAAAAAAAAAATATTTAAAAAAAACACAAAATGACACGAATTTCGAGACTAAATTGAACAAGAAGACAAAATACAACCACAAACTGACACATGACATTGACATTAACATGTGACACAATTGTGACTTGACACATGGACAATTTTTTTGAAATTAAAAAAAAAATAAAAAAAATGAGGAACTAACACCGTTAGTAAAAATGATCAAATTGACCAAAATGTGACGAAAATGAGAATCTAATTGAACGCAAAACGAAAATGAGGACTAAATTGAACAAACACAATGAAAATAAGGACCAAATGTGTATTTAAACCTAAATAAAAATAAGTTAAATGGAAGTAAATAAAATAATATGTGATTCAAATAAATAAAATATTAATATAATACTAATGAGTTAACATAACTATCTCCTTACCTTATTAGTTGGGGGACACATTAGCAATACTTTTAGAAAGTTAAAAATTCTTCTAATGTCTTACTTCAATTTCTTTCGTTCTCTCTCTTTGTGTCATTTGTCTTTTTTTTTTCATTTATTTACTTCACATGGCACACACACATGTGTGTGTGTGTATATATATATATATATATATATATATATATATATATATATATATATATATATATATATTATCATTTACTTTTATTATTATTTTCGTTTTATTTAATTATAATATTTCTTAAAACTACTTGATTTATTTTTTAATGTTCAAATTATATCTAGATATAATACAAAACATCAGTAAAAACACAAATTTATCTAACTCTTATTTTTAAAGGAAGGATAAAGTAAATAGTACAATTTATTAGAAGTAAGGTATTATAGTAAGTTTCTTATGAGTGTAATCTAGAAGTCCCAAATATAACAAACATTTTAAAAGTTGAGGGTCCAATAAAGAGCAAATTAATTTTTCTAGATGACATCTTTGCTTAATGTAATATTACTTAGATAAAATAACATTAGTTAATCAAAACTTTAGTTGTGTTTGAACTTTACATTTATGATGTCATTTTGTATGGTGCATTCAAATTGTTATGCATGAATTAACTTTCCTTTCCATAATTCCTTTATTGTATATACATTAATTCAGCATACACATTGGTGTGTGTCATATATCAATAAACAACATATATGCACATAAACATGAACTGAACAAGAGTTGAATCTCCTCAAATGATGATATCATTATTTGTTTTCATGATCATCTTAGGATCAATGATTTCAATCATGATGTATAATATAGTAAGAACAAAAATTATATAAATTTAAACAAGAGTCAAATTTAACTGCAAAAATATTAAATGGAATTAAAAAGGTAATAGAAATGAAGAAAGGACCTCAAAAGGGAATGAAAAAAATGGTGTCACTTGTTGAAGTGAAATATAACTGCATGCTTCCTCGAAGATAAGATATTAAAATTGCTTCCACGTGCCAACAAAAAATACTCTTTCATTTAATATCCTCAAACTTGTTTTACAAAAGTTATACATGACTATTTGTGAAGAAGTCATCCTCAAATTCAAATGCTAATCATAATGTAATATAATAAAATATCTTATTTTATAGTTATCTATCCCACTTTGACTTAGAGTTGGAGAGAAAATTTTGATTTTTGAAACTAAAATCTCTACTCATTGTGATTCAAGTCAAGTTAGAAGGAGCATACTTGTTTATCATTTCCTTATTTTATTTTTTGACCTACCAAGTTCCAAGTACATTTCATATACACACAACGTATCTTTATTTGGACAACGTATCTCTATTTGGACTTGTAATAACCGAATAAGTCCCATTATTCAAATTACTATATATGTGTGCATAAAAATGAATAACTTACAATTAATACAAGTCTAAGAAATGCAAAATAAAGGAAATAAAGACTTTTTTTATTGTAACAAAAATATTTTGTCTTTATATGTTTCTAAAAATATTATCTTTTGATAAGATAGGTTCTTGTAAATTTTATTGGTTTTCATTTGTGCATTCATCAATACACATGCAGAATCCATTAATTGTAACGTCCCATTTAATTATAGCGCGGAATTAAAAGAAATGTCACAAAAAATAGTACTGTAGCATAGTCATGGGGTCCTTAACACAACTCCTACAACCTCGGCACACCACGATGCCAACGGAAACCAAATACAAGTCTAGCAAAAGAGAAAAAAGGGTAGCAAGGCGTAAAACAATACATGGACCATAGCCCTAACGAAAACCATGAAGGAAAGAAATATAAAGTCCAACCCAGATGGCTAAGCAGCGGAATCGCCATTTCCTTGCTGACCGCGGGAACCTCGCCCATCTGCTCCCATCAATTAAATTGATGAACATGAAAGAATAACCACATACAAGACAACCATACAACAAACATGGTAAGCTAGAGCCAACAACATTCTCATCATACAGTCAAATATATTTTCACCATTCAATATCCATACAACAACCAAGCATGTTATCACTTTCAATCGATACACTACAACGCGACTTGGCTCATCCAGATACGTATAACCTGGTCGAATTCAGCGGATGCTTGCACTTGTGGTGGATACCTCTGCTCACCCCCAAGCTATGTGTTACAAGTGTTACAACGAATCAATTTTCCCTCACCACAAGGTTAGCCCTTAATGAATTTCGGGCCTCCTGCTACTCTCACCACATGAGTCAGTCCGCTCTAAGTGAGACTAACTGACTCCTTAGAGTGTCAGGATGCAACCTTAACTTGAATCCTTACCTAGTTATACAAATGGGGCACCACCATGGACACCCACTAACAGGGACCATGGAATTACGTCCTGACTATTGAAGCGCGGCCCTGAGAATCTCACCTAGAGATTCCCAAGGACTTACGCACTGACACAGACCAAACTTTCTTAATCAACCAAACAAATTCAGCATGCATACACACAACCTATATACATATACATAAAATTTCTCGTAATCCACCTCTTTCGTATTCCCAACCAAACCATGCCAACTCATTGTTCTCGAACCCAGAATATGGAGCTCTGTCTCATACCATTACCATGCCACATTGATACCAACCCTTTCATGTCTCATGTTGAACTCATATCAAACTCATAATTTCAATTTCATGAATCATCTCATACAATTATCATGTTCACATCATGTTAAAACTAATAAATCACACTCATACACCACCTCATTCATACAGGCCATTTAGTTCATGAATTTAAAGGTAATACTCATATAAGCATGTTGTCCACTTTTTGAAATCAAAGAAATATCAAGACCAACCCCTTTCTCGCCCAGCATCTTGCTCAGGCAGAAAGGTCTCGCCCAGGCGAGAAGGACCCTCGCTCAGGTGAGCTCCCTTCGCCTAGGCGAGAGCTCGACTTCCAGTATGAGAACCCTGCACGCGTTCTCACTTAGGCGAGATCCTCCTCGCCTAAGCAAGACGTTCGCTCGCCCAAGAAGTACAGTGGGTCACCTAGGCGACCCTTCGTGGAGAAATACACAGGCGAGTCCTTGTTAATCTCGCCTAGGCGAGGCAGGCTCGCATAGGCGAGTTTAACAGACTTCGCCACTATTCCTCACTGCCATCAGCACAGTTCATGCCCAAACAACAACGCAAATCATTCCATACACTCATAGTCACATATAAGCACGAAAATCACAGAACACCATCAAAACTATCATCATTGCACCAAAAAATAGGGTTCTAACTTCCCTTACTTGGAAGTAGCTAGAAGGTGCCTCGACTCTAACCAACGGAGCACGACAGCTCAAGGAGGGGACTTGCGAGCTGAATAAGACAGTGGAACAGAGTTAGGAACTAAGCTCACGGTGAAACCCTACTGTATAAACGGACAGATGCTCATGGAGAAGAAGTGTGAGCTGAAAGATGACTTACGTGGAGTAAGAACTGGGTTTAAGTTAGTTCAAAGAATGGCTTGGGGAGAAACCCTAGCAGACCTCTGAGAGCAGTGGGGATGACAGCTGGTTTCTGAAAGAGTGAAAGCGTACGCATTAGGGCAGACTAGGGTCAGTTTTATCCTTTGGGCCAGTTCTTAGGCCCATTAGATTTGGGACAACCCTATAAGTTAAAGGCATAAAAGAACATGGCCTTACATTGACCATTAAGTGTGCTAATGTGTCATAATCAACATTCAACTAAAATTAGTAAACATTAAACTATTTAACAATTCTAAACATTTTTAAACAAAGTCGCATCTCATATGCATAAGAAATTCATCTTTTCAGTCTTTTTGTCTTTCAATGCTTCTTGTAATTGACTTAAAATACACAAAATTTGATAATTTGACAACTTCAAAGGTTGATAGATTGTCTTGTACTAGTTGATAGATTGTCTTGTACGATAATAAATCACTTGGATGAAGTGACTCAACTTAATTTTATTTATTATGATTAAAATATGTAAAATGAACAAATATGATCAAAATTGTATTAGATCATTATTGTCAAGAATAGTTTATTAAAAATAAACCTATTCATTTTTTTTTCAATAACTTTTATCCTAACACATAAAAAAATGTAAAATTCTCTTAAATTTTGTTCAAACACTTTATAGACATGTTATACTTTTATAATAGATGAGACTTACTTGATCACACTCAAAATTAGTAATATCAATTTAAGGACTAATATTATATTACAGAATAAAGAAATAATATCTATAATATAATATATTAAGGTGTAAAATATATATTGTAATGAAGTATTTTGACATTTAATGAAGAAAAAAATTATTTTTGATGGAAATTAGAACATTCGACATATATATATATATATATATATATATATATATATATATATATTCAAATTGTGTTTGTTTATGCACATTTTTTAATAAAAATATCAGAATAAATTTAATTGATTTTTAAAACCAAATAAAAATTAACTAATATTTTATGATTTTATTTTAAAGTTTGAATAATTTTAAAATATTCTGAATTCGTTATTAACATGTCAAAATATTACAGATTAAATTTTTTATAGGATGCGAAATTATAACTCATGTCTCAATTACTTACAAAAATAAAATTTGTTTTGTTTATTACCATTGAAAGTTCAGGTAGTGTCACATTGCATATTCATATTTTTTAAAATTATAAAAAACAATTTGAATGATTATTAAATATGATAATTAAAATGTAAAAAATTAAAATATATTTCCATTACTCTTTTAGTCATAATGCACATATATTAAAAAATTAATTTTATTATGTAAGAAATTGCTAGATATGTAACTTAAATTAAAAAAATAACAAACAAAGACCAGTTGAGAAAGAACGGTGCAGCGGGTCCCTCCACATTGGTGCCACCTGTCAACAGCCAGTTGGAAAGCTACCCGAATTTCCATTTACCCAATTTAACCCCAACAACTCTTCTCACACCCTCTTCCGTTTTGAAACGCTTCCCGAATTGCGAGAAACGGCCCAGCCTCGGATCCGAAGCACCCAGCTTCTTTCTCCGAACCTGTCCCCCTCTTGTTCGTTGAAAATTTCACTCACTATTTCGATCACTCCTTTTTATCTGTCCGAGCAAGAACGAAACAAAGCGTCCCTCTCCTCGGTGCTGGTGCTGGTGCTCCTGCTCCTGCAAACCCTAGACGCTCGCCGTTCGAGGATCAGCTCCGTGCTTCAATGGAGCTTCTCAATGTCACTGTGAGTTCGTGCCCTCTCTTTCTATCTCTAGAAACCCTAGCTACCTCTTCCTCTCTCCATAGAAAAATAGAAAAGTATGAAAATAAAGACGGAGCGAATCTACGCGTGCGCGTGTGTAATCTCCCAAGCTCATTCAGCTGTTCTGCGCGGTGGTGTCGATTCGAATGCTGCTTTGGAAATGGAATTGTGCACGTGCTTCCGATCTTGCGTGTTGTAGCGTGAATGTGCATTTTCTTGTTTGGTTTCAGCTCAGCTGGTGCAGGAGCTCGCAGGAGGAATTGTAAATTTGTAATTCACTGTTTTTTGGTGTGTTTCGGCCCGTTCTGTATTGAGGAGAGCTGGAAGGAAAGAAATGGAATTATAATCACTTTTGATGACCTGTTTTATTAGATTTTAGCTTTGGCGCTGGATCCTTCATTGCTTTTTGTTTTGCTGCTTCCAATTCTTGGCATCCCATGGAAGCCTATCTCTAGATATGATAAGGTTATATTGGATAGGAGTTCTGATGACACCGTGCAGTTTGAAGTTTGATTTTTTTTTTTTTGTTTCTGTGATGATGGTTTTTTTCTAATGCCAATTTATATACTGAGTTTTTAGAATTCTATAAGATATTTATGGGGTACTTTCTCCAGCTCAATTTGGAGAACTTGAAATAACAAATTTAGAGGTCGAAGCTTTAATATATCTGCTTGCTTTACTCTCTCTCCCTCTTCTGGACGCCTGCTGTATTGGTGGTACAACTTAGGAAGTAGGGTTAGAAGAAGGTCTTTGAATACAATACTGGTGCAACTTCGGTCATTGCTTTACTCTTTCTGTCTCTTCTGGAAGCCTGTTATATTGGTGGTACAACTTAGGAAATAGGGTTAGAAGAAGGTCTTTGAATACAATACTGGTGCAACTTCGCTCATTGCTTTACTCTTTCTGTCTGTCTCTTCTGGACGCCTGTTATATTGGTGGTACAACTTAGGAAATAGGGTTAGAAGAAGGTCTTTGAATACAATACTGGTGCAACTTCAGTCATTTGGTCGAATTGCATGGTTTGCAGTTTTCTTACTAATTGAGATTGGGTGGAAGATTATGTCAATGACATGAAATGATTGCATGGAGCTATTAAAAATTTTGTATGATTATTCTACATGTATTGAGTTTTTGGTTTGGCTTAGCTTCAAAACTAGTCAGCAGATGTGGGCAAGTTCAGTCATTTGCTGAGTTGTGACCTTAGTGCTTGCTGTACCTATTAGCATATGTTAGAAGTGGACTTTAAGCCAAATTCAACTCCACAAAACCGGCTTGTAAGGTGAGATTTGCACCTTACTTATCTCTAGTCGATGTGGGACTTCCAATACATCTCCTCACGTCGAGGTATATACAACTTGTGCGTGGGACTAGAAATTAATGGGTGGTCCGTTAGTGGCTCGATAGCGGGTGAAACAGAGTGTGCAAGAAATCTCGTTAGGATAAACTTTTTTTTTAAACAATGACTCTGATACCATGTTAATAGTGGGGTTGAATTCGGTTTAAACTCCACTTGGTATGCGTATGAATGAAACATGCAACTATTTTATGTGCATACTCACACAGAAATATGCGTATGTAAAACTACTTGGTATGACCTTTTTTTTTTCAACACACGTGAAAAATGATGGCTTTAGAACATTACTCAACTTTGGATATTATCATGATTTCATCTATATGACCATGTCGTTAAGATTAAAACATTAACTCATCTGAACTGTATAGAATACATCTAGTTAATTTAGGGTTAGTTGTTAAAAATAGGTTTTGTTCCTAAAATTTGATACCTTTGGATGCCATACAAATTAGTTAAGTATGAACAGAGATGATGTATGCTTTTGGTAAATGTTTTATTCATATTTGCTGTTCATTTGTGTGTGTACATGCAGTATAAAAGGGGAAATTTGGAGATTTTGGCTGATTTGAAGTTTTTGGATACTCCTTGAGGGCTGTTAACTGGTTATGTGTTTGCAATTAATTGCAGCTTTGATTTTCTATTTGCAGAACAGCTGCCTGGTAGTATGGTGCCACAATGTGTGTGTGTGTATATATATATATATATGTATGTATGTATATAAATATGCACATATATATATATGTATATAAATATGCACACACACACACACACACACACATATATATATATATAGTGGGTTGGCAGAATCAAATAACATGAATTATTTTGATTAACTTTAATAACAACACCCATTTCCAAATATAGGGCAGAGGCTGCTAATAGGTAGTGCAGATTAGAAACATTGCTTTTGGAAAGCTAATTTTGCATTTAATATTACTGGCCATGCTTGCCAGGTGTCACTGTTGTGTATAGTCCTATGTACTCTTTCTTGTGTATTTGACTACAAGAGAGAGACGCATAGGCTAAATCCCTAATGTGTTTAGAGCACATAGGGATATGCATTTATAAATAAGAAAATAAAATGACATGGGCCTAAAGCCTGTTACATTTAACATAATGCATTAAAGAGCTTTGGTTAAAAGGCCCCAAGTATGACATGTATGTTATTTTTAACCTGTCACATTTCTGTGCAATTATTCCGGTAGTTAATTTACTCCATATGATCTTTTACCTGCAGGAATGTTTTAATAATTTCAAGGGTTAAATGGTAGATGCTCAGAGGTGTGTTTTTGGACAGCATGATACATACTTGGAGATACTTTTCTTGATCTTCCTGCTATGTAGTTTTTCAAATATTTTAAACTTTTTCCCTTGATCAGTTATACCTTCATATAAATAGTTGTGTGCTGAAAATTTGTGGGCTGGGTTATCTATGCCTGGAAACGAAGTAGGAGACAGGGTCCATAATTTTTTTGGTCAAGAGAACTTGTCCCAGGGACAATATCATTCTCAAGCGGTTGATGGGAACTGGCCAGGACTAAGCAACAATTTGTGGGCTGGTAGCCAGAGACCGATTGGTGGGCCTTTTATTTCCAATTTGAAGAATTTTAATCAACAACAATCAGGTAAAGGTTCAATGAACTTTGACTTTTTAGTTTCAATTTGTTTGATGATGATATTTTATCCATTTGTATTTTCCATTTTTGTATGATTTCATTGGTTTTAAATAAGTAATTGTAGACTTTTCCTTGTGTTTTTGAGGTTGTCTTTATTGAATGCTAATCAATCTATCTTTCCTGGAACAAAGATCCTGAGCAGGGGGACACAAGCTCTCCACATTTGCGACATGGTTTGAACCTATCGCAGACCAGTTTTAGGCATGAGTCTGGCAGAAATTTATTGCGAAACCAGCAATCAACTGTGAATGGCTATATACAGGGACAACAGGTCTTTCAGACCAGGCAGAATGAAGCTAACATTTTAGTAATGGAAACAGAATCTGATTGGCATAGTTTGTCAAGGGGAATTCCAGTGCTGGAGTCCCAAGGGAGTGGTCTTGAACTCTACAAGAAAAACTTGGCTAGGAATGATGCTACTGAATCTCCAGTCAATTTTGATTTTTTTGGAGGTCAACAGCAAATGACTGGACGACATGGTGCAATGCTTCAACCTTTACCTAGACAGCAGTCAGGAATAACTGAAATGCATTTATTACAGCAACAAGCAGTATTTAACCAGATGCATGAACTTCAGAGGCAACAACAATTTCATCAAATAGAAGCGAAGCAACAAAATTCTATGACTCCTACTTCCTCCATTTCAAAACAGGCAGTTGGAAGCCATTCTGCATCTCTCAGTGGCATTCCCATTAATGAGACATCTAACCTTATATGGCAGCCTGAAGTATTACCAACTAATGCTAATTGGCTCCAGCATGGTGCCTCTCCAATTCTTCATGGGGCCTCAAATGGACTTATGTTATCCCCTGAACAAGGACAGGCATTGCGTCTGATGGGTCTGTCTCCTAATCAGGGTGATCAGTCTCTTTATGGGGTTCCAATTTCTGGTTCAAGGGGCACTCCTAACCTGTATTCTCATGTTCAAGCAGATAAGCCTGCAGCACCTCAGCTTTCCATACCCCACCAGTATTCTCATGTTCATGGGGACAAACCTGCACTGCAGCACATATCAGCTGGTGATAATTCATTTTCTCCTCATCAATATGCTGCATTTTCAGACCAAATTAACACAAATGATGGGACTTCAGTTTCAAGGCCAGATCTTCAGGGGAAAAGTATGTTTGGTTCTACTTCTAGCGGTATAAGTAGTGGACTGAATATGGAGAACTTGCAGCAAATGAATTCTGAGCAACGAATTGTTCCAATGCAAGATTTTCATGGGAGACAAGAACTTGCTGGATCTGTGGAAATGTCACAGGACAAAATGCTAGTGCAGACTCCTACTTCCCAGAATGTGGCTACCTTAGATCCAACGGAAGAGAAGATTTTGTTTGGTTCAGATGACAGCCTGTGGGATGGATTTGGCAGGAATTCAGGTGCTTTCAATATGCTAGATAGTACAGATAGTTTTAGCGGGTTTCCATCTATTCAGAGTGGGAGTTGGAGTGCACTTATGCAGTCTGCTGTAGCAGAATCTTCTAGTGGTGACATAGGCAAACAAGAGGAGTCTAGTGGCCTAAGTTTCCAGAATACAGGACGGTCATATGGAAATGAGCGACCTTCAACTATTGATGGCAGCAAAGGACAATCTGTTTGGACTGACAATAACGTGCCATCTGCACCCAACATAAATTCAAGACCTTTCCTTCGGCCTGATGATGTTAATAGGCCAAATGCCTCTGAAACTTATTCTGGTGTTTCTGGGTTTCATCAGTCAGGTTCTGATACTTTGCATGAACAGCATAACAGGTTGCCGAGTAATTCCTCGAGATCAATGCCACAGTTTTTAGAAAGAGGCAAATGGTTAGATTGCAGTCCTCAGCAAAAACAAATTGCAGAAGGTGGTCATATATACGGAAATGCTGCTAACTCTTCAGGATTCGAGAAAAACCAACAAACCATATTGTCAGGAAATGGTAGTGGTGATCCTTTCAATAAATCTAATGGATGGGATATTATGAAATCACCACCATTTGACAGGAGTTCAAATTTCAAAGTCCATGAAAATGAAAACTCATTGCAACCTCATCATGAGAAGGCCGTGCATGAGGAGATGGGCCAAGTTCCTGCTATATGGGAACCTGATTCTGATGCAAATTCCTCTGTTGGAATGGAACATGTAAAATCTGCTGGTAATATGCAGGTTTGTGGGGAGGATTTTGGCACAAATGGTATTGCTGGATTGCCAAGTTCTGGCACTCCATGGTTCAGCCAGCATATCAACAAGCAGCTTCCTAATGTTGATGTATGGAGGGATGCAGAGTCAGCAGGGAGCTATAGAAGAAATGAGATTTCAGGAAAGTATAAGCATCATATGGATAAGAACCCCTTAGTTTTGGAATCATCAAAGAATGGAAAGGTGGATGGTGAGACACATGATTTAGAGGACTCTAACAAAAAGGAAAAATCAGCAGATAGTCTTGGCTCTAATCCTTCGCATCCTAGAGCTGGTGGTATGAGAGAAAATAGTAGTTTTGATGGCAATGATTTGCATAGTCCAAAGTTATCTGGTCAGGGTAATCGAAGACCTCTTGTGACTCGTAAATTTCAGTATCACCCAATGGGGGATCTGGGTGTTGAAGTGGAACCTTATGGAAACAAGCGTGCCATAAATTCACAGCCTATGGCCCATCAGCCCTTTGGAGGGCTTAAAGGTCAGGACCAAAGCTATCTTGGACAGTCAAATTATGGTCATTCTGACAGGAATTATAATGAAATAAATAAGGTACTTTGTTAGTTACCTTGTTATATACTTTTATTCTTGTCCCTATTATTTGCTTAAAATTTCCTGTCTTGAAAAATCCTGAGTCGATTGTATCCTGTTCCTTTACAACGTGTCTGAAACACGTACCTAATTTTCAGGGTGACTCAATAAGCTTGGATAAAAATGCTTCAAAAAGCATACTCCCGGGTCAAATGCCAAAAAAAATAACCTCATTTGATAGAAGTGTTGGGAATTATGCCTCACAGAAGATTATTTCGCCCAGGTAGTTGAATGTTGAAAAATTCTTCATGCTTTAGTTTACTTGTATAAATTCAGTGCCTTCATGTGATACTGCTTAATTGTTATTGAAATAATCTCTTCTGTCATGAAAGGTGACCATGGTATGCATTCTTTTTACTTTTGCATGTGGTATGTTTAATTATTGTTAAAATTATTTGCTTGGTGGGATAATATACCTGATTTCTCAAGTTATGTAATTCTTTAAAGACAGATTTTATTTGCCACGTTGTAGGTTTTCTTTGTGGCTTTTGGCCTAGTTCCCCCTTCTTGCTTGTATAACTCTTTCAATTGTTTTTATGGTACTTGGGGTGCTGCAAATGATTGTTGTTATTTGGGGTGCCAACATTGGGAGGCCAAATAACAATGATGATTTACCACTTCCATCTTTTGGTAAAAAATTCTGCTTGCTGTTGTGAAAGGTAATCATGACATGCATTTTTTTTTTTTTTTTTCTTTTTTATTTTTTAAAATTTTGGGTTTTTTTGTTGTTTT
>Ga0214542_1007365_pt1 | contig 19184 bp, 24 predicted proteins | sample CNSS1metaG_FD_160096 | JGI IMG/M metagenome (GOLD analysis project Ga0214542, IMG submission 160096) | Root nodule microbial communities from cowpea collected in UCLA plant growth center, Los Angeles, California, USA - CNSS1 | ecosystem: Host-associated > Plants > Roots > Nodule | place: USA...
TGAAAATAAAAAAGAGTATGTTATTTTAATATTGAATATTTTGATAGTATCATGATTCTGTTGGTGTGATTTTTAAATTTTTTTTATAAAAAATATTTAATTGATATATGGAACAATAAAAAAATGGATATGGGTATGGGTATAAGAAAATACCCGTTACCCGGTGGGGATGGGGATGGGGATGAATTTTTATTATGTGGATGGGGATGGGATCATGATACCCGTACCCGCCCCGTTGCCATCCCTATGTGGGAGGAACAATTTCTGAGCACAGCCAATGTAATCATTCAAAATGATAATCACAGAAGACTAAAATCTCTCCAACTTCCCATAAATTTCTACAGTTTTAAACCTAAAAATTGCTACAACCTACAATAAACCAAATACTTTAGATCATATTAAGCAACTAGTTTTAAAAGTCTTTACATCATTATCGGGTCTCTTTAATTCTTGGTCCCACTGCACTTTAATTGTATTTGTTTGAGCTCCTCCGTCCCTAAAACAGTAAAAAAATAATGATTGAATCCACTGGTTTCCCTCAAAAGGGGCGTGAGAAATGCATTTTGGTCACCAATCAAGCAGAAAATCAACACTCAACAAAAATAAAAACAAAGAAAAAAGAAGACTTACCGAAAGTCACTACTAGATATATTAGTTTCAATAACGTTTGAAAAATGTTGCTAAAATATAAAAAAATATTATCATTTGCAAAAGTAACATTTATACACATATTGTGTATAGTACATGTTACCAAAAGGTTTTAGTAACATTTTTGTATATTATTAGTATCATTTTTAAAAATGTTACCAAATAGTATCTTTACTAACATTAGAAAAATGTTGTCAATTAGTATCTTTATTAACACTTTAAAAATGTTACCTGTACATTTTCTAACATTTTAAAAAAATGTTACCTGTATATTTTCTAACATGTAAGTAAATGTTACTGATTCTCTTATTTATAACAATTAAAAAATGTTACTAAATGTAAAACACCCAAGTGTAATTTCTGTATTCTTGAGCAAAGAGTATAAATTGCACACTACCAGATCATGGGACTTTCTTGGGCTGGAAATATATGGAGAAATTTATGGAGAATCCGCTCGGTGGAAAGGAAAAGTTGGAGAAGATACATTTATTTCTAATATGGATTCACGTAAATCCTACACTACATTGTACTTTATCATAACACAGGAGAATTTAGATATGAAATATTAACTTAGAAACATCATTGAAATTGTTTGTCAAGTTAGCTAAAAATATTATTGTTGGTGAGATAAATTGATGGAAGGAGCAAAACATATACCAGAACTAATCCAAACATTAAACTGAAAGAATCAAGCTCAAACTAAAATAGTAACATAGTACAGGAACTAAAATAAAATACATGTGGAATATCTATAGAATATTTGATCTCATCAAAAGTGAAGGATAAAGGTTGAAAAGGAAGAACCATACTCCTTCCACTTCTGTTAGCCTTGTCATCACGAACTCTTCCAGAAAATGACCTTGATGACATAGTTGCTTCATCTACCATCTTCATTTCTGCCTTGTCATCACATTCAATAGTTTATGGCCTAAATACCAAAGCACAAGCTGAAAATGGAGAAACTATAACTTGTGCTTAAGGACTCAACAGAGGAGCTATTTCCATTAGTTAATTGAAATATAACTCTTCAATTGTTGAATGTAACGAGTCCCACATCGGGAAGGTCACCTCAAAGGGGAGGCCTTATAAGGACTTAGGCTCTCCCACTCCAATACCTAGCTTTTGGGGTGTGATTCTCCCAAAGACTTATGCTCGTTATAAATGATGCTTTCATTGAGAGCCGGCCAACCGGTGGTTGTAGACCCACCGAGGAGTGGTGGTGAGAGCCGTCGGGACATCGGCTTTCGAAGGGGGTGGTAATGTAACGAGTCCCACATCGGGGTGGTAATGCTCGTTACATTGAAGCATTTCTCTCCATCAATGTCTCTTGGGATAGCCCTGCTTGATTCGTTTTGAATGTTGTAGAAGAAACTCAAGGTGATTCCAACATCTCTTTCATTACTCTAACATCATTTAAGAATCAAGATAAACCAGAATTACTAATCTCATATTATTTATGAATCCAGATTATGGATGGTTTATCATAACTCATCTAGTAGTATAGAAGGGTTTGATAATCAAATGAATTTAGATTTTTTATTGAATTTTTTTATTATTTCTCTATTATATCTTTGAAATACAATGGATATTGATTCAACATATAAATATATAAAAAAAACTCGTAATTAAATTACGATATATACTGAAAACTATTTTATTCTGGAAGTATGTTTGCGCTTGTGAAAACTTAATGCAGGATCAATAAATGAAATACCATAGCAGTGCAAAAACAGAGGAAAGAAAAATAGTGGAAACAGTGATGAGAAGATGAAGAACTCCATAACATGACGCAAGAAACTATGTATGGGAAAAACATTTTGCTTGAACGATTTTTGTGAAGGTATGAGAAGGAGAGTTTTTGAAATGATGCTATCACTTATTGGCTTTCCTTTTTACAGGGATAACTATGTATATATACACAACTCCAGAAGGGTTTATGCCTTGATTCAGATGGACCGGTCCCAACCACAAACTCAAGGTGATTTAGTTTCTAACAGGGTTGGTCATGTTGGAGTCATTGTTAATGAAAGCTGGTTTATAGGTGATGGTGGAAATAATAAAAGTGGTATGCGATTATTTTATTTTTTGAATTTAAAAAGTATTAGTAATAAAGGAGTTCAAAATAAAACTTATGGGAAACAGATAAAATATTCTTCAAAATAGAAATTCAATAATAATTTAGCGTGTAATAGATTAGAAATAATAATTCTTTGAAATTGCATTGGACTTGTGAAACAACAAACATAACCTTCTTAAAACAAATCTAGGTGGATGAGGAGGCTTTATACACCAACCATATCACTAAACATTGTATAAATCACACTATTCACAAACAATGGCCTCCTTGTTTCAATTACAACCTTAAATGAACCACACAAAACTTCCTCAAATGAAAGTGATAGGTAAACTACTGAAGCAGGGGCACTAACTTTCCTATTTCTCCTTTCACAAAACAAAGTGATCGCAATTTTTAGTTTCCCTTCTACACCTAGTGCTCTATGACAGTGTACAGTTACTGAGAGATCTAAGACATTCAATTTTTTATTATCTAACGGTTTTACATTAAGAATTGGATTTAAATAAGCAAACTCATCTATCATCTACCATCTGAATATCATAGAAAGCATATACGGGAAAAAGAGTATAATAAAACCTGATTCACAGATAAGGTAGCCTATTAGCCCCAATTCACGAAATTTTACTAAGATAACATAACAAAACCTAAACCCCAAATATTGGACACGACAAAAAGCAATAAAATCAATTCAGACAATAAAATCAATTCAGACAAACGAAGACTTAGGTTTGAGTCTTGTATATTGTATTAGTGTGTTAATTTAATTGTTGAATTATTTTTGCATGGATGCTTAACCATGGAGCATGATATATCACAACTTTTTATTGCTAATGTTTAATGAAGATAAACCTTTTTGTATTTGATTTAAGAAAAAAATATATGAGAGAATCCCATGTGCCCTTTTTAAACTATCATAATATGTCATTAACTAAGAAACATGCAATTCTACATGATATTTTATTATTATTATCCCCATGTGTACCACACTTTTATAAAAAACATTAGATTTCTATATTGATTTTTGACGATAGAATATCTTTTTAAATATTTTTAAATATGACTTACATTTTTTTAAATCAATCCATATATAAAAAATAATTACTTGTTATGTTTTAGACTTGCTTGATAATTAATAATTTTTATTGATTATCATGTTGAGTCTTGGACTTGCTTGATAATCATAATTTTCATAATAATTTTTATCTATTATCATGTTAAGTCTTAGACTTGTTTGATAATTAAAATCTTTCAAAATTTTCATAACATTGTTTATCATGTTGAGTTTCAGACTTGCTTGATAATTAAAATCTTTTAAAATTCTCATTAATTATTTATCATGTGAGTCTTAGACTTTTTGATAATTAAAATCTTTCAAAATCATTGTAATGGTTACCACATTGAGTCTCATACTTGTTTGATAATTAAAATCTTTCGAAATCGTTGCAATGATTATCATGTTGAGTCTTAGACTTGCTTAATAATTAAAATCTTTCAAAATTATCATTACTTATCATGTTGGGTCCCGGACTTGCTTGATAACTAATAATTTTCATCATAATTTTCATAACCTTAATTATCATGTTAAGTCACAAACTTGCTTGATAATCAAAATTTCATAACATTAATTATCATGTCGAGACTTAGACTTGCTTCATAATTATTTTTTTCTTCTTTAAAACTTGTAAATTTTCTCTAAAATATTCAAGTTTACAACACCTCCAAAGTTACCCAAAAAAATTTTCTTAAGAACTACGTGATCCCTGATTCTCCACAGTGAATGGAGATACATAGGAGCAAGGTCAGTCCGTGTCGGGTTCACTTTCCAAAAATCAAATCATCTTCAAATAATCTTTCTTTCTAGAATTACGTGATCTGTAATTTTCCATTCTAAATGGAAATACGTAGGACCGAGGCCAAGTCCTTATCAGGTTCACTTCTAAAATCAAATCATTTTCAAATAGTTTTTCCTAAAGAACTACGTAACCCTAATTCTTCATTGTGAATGGAGATACATAAGAGCAAGGTCAACCCTTGTCGGGCCCAAATAAAATTTTCAATAAAATTTTCTTTATTATTTTGTATTCATTTGTTTGTTTGATTTTTAGGGGAAGACAAATATTTTAAAAATTAGTTTTCACACTTAATTAAAAGAAATAGTCTTTGGACGGACGTTATAGGGGTGTTAATACCTTCTCCACATGTAATCGACTTATGAACCCAAACTTGGTTTCGAAAACTATAGTTTGTAAGGTTTTTCTATAGTTTTCCTTAATAAACTATGGTGGCAAGTCCTCTGTTTTTCTAAATTAGTTTTGCCATCCCATCATGACTTCAATTGTGATAGAAAGTAACAAAACCTCTCAAGATATGCATTATCACTCAAGTATCTAGGCTATTATTTACCCTCAAAGCATCCCTGAAAAAGAAGCACCACATAGACTTGAAAAGACTCTAAAATCAACAACCAAAACACCTGCACATAAGGATCAAAAGGACTTTTGAAGCCTATAATGAGGTTGGGAAGATTCATAGGCTTGCAATCTCAGTTCTTCCAATTCACGCATATGAAACCTCCTCCTTTCTCTAGAAGTTTTAAAATGAAAATTGAGGGTTTTTAAAGCCTACAATGCTTTATGCTCAAGCTCTATTGGAAGATGACAAACTTTTCCATAGACTAGCTGAAATGATATAAGTGCAATTGGGGTTTTGAAAGTTGTTCTATAGGCCTATAATGTCTCATCCAATTTGACAAACCAATCTTTTCGTGAATTGGCTATTGTCTTTTCCAGAATTGTCTCCAATTTCCTATTGGATACCTTAGCTTGTCTATTGATTTGAGGGTGATATATTGTTTCTATTTTGTGCTTCATGTGATAGTATTTCAACATCTTCCTAACTTGTGAATTGCAAAAGTGAGTTCCTTCATCACTGATGAGAACTCTTGGTGTTCCAAATTTGCAGAATATGTTCCTTTTTAGGAACTTGATAACAATTCTTGAATCAACCATTAGAACTATTATGGCTTGAACCCATTTTGACATATAATCCACTACAACTAAGATGTACTCATGGGTATTGGACTTAAGTAGTGGTCCAACAAAGTTTATCCCCCAACAGTAAAAAATTTCCACCTCCAACATGTGTTGCATGGGCAATTCATTTCTTTTTGTGATTCACCACTCCTTTGACACTTATCACACTTTTTGCAATGTTCATAAGCATATTTGAGGATAGTAGGCCAATAAAACCCACTTTGTAATACCTTGGTTGTTGTCCTTTCTCAATTGTAGTGCCCTCCATATTGTGAATTGTGATAATGCCATAGCACATCCCTTATTTCATCACCAAATAGGCACTATCTCACCAATCCATATGCACCTATCTTGAAGAGATAAGGATCATTCCAAACATATTTTTTGGCCTCTTTGAATAGCTTTTTCCTCTAGTGGCATTGATACTCTTCTAGAATCACACCAGCTGCTTTGAAGTTGGCCATGTTAGCAAACCAAGGCCTTTCTTTAATTACTAGCAACTTCTCATCAGGGAAAGTCTCCATAATTTCTTCTTCCCTACTTATGATTTTAGAGTTGGTGAATCTGGACATGATTAGTCACCAAATTTTCACTGCTTTTTTTTCTTGTCTTTGATCACTAAATGAAATTCTTGCAATAGAAGTATTCAAACTAATCAGTTTGGGCTTCGAGTCAGACTTAGTGAGCAAGTATTTGATTGTTGCATGGTTAGTGAAAACTGTGATTGTAGAATCAATAAGTTCTCAACTTTTCTAGTCTAAAAACAATAGCTAGAAGTTCCTTTTCTATTATTGCATAATTAATTTTTGCTTCATTAAACACGTTGCTGGCATAGTGAATGACATGAAATTGCTTATTTTTCTTTTTCCCCAAAACGGATCCCACAACATAATCACTTCCATCACACATCATTTCAAGTTGTGAGTCCAATATGGTGTAGTGATTATTGAAGCTAAGCTTAATTGTTATCTTAGTGCAATAAAATCTTCTTCACATTCATTATCCAAATTGAATTTTTTTTATCTTTGATAAAGAGGTTACTTAGAGCACTAAAACAAAAATGGCTTATAACGTCACCCATTTAACGTCTGTCCACGAAGAACCAAACGTTAAAAGAGACTATTGGCATTTTTGTAATTAAAATGCTCAAAATTATGTCGGTACCCTTCAGAAGAGATGTCTTTATTGAATTTAACGTCGGTGGCCAAAGGTGGGACGTCAAAGGACGTTAGATTTTTCTTCCCCGATGTCAAAAGACGTTGGATCTTGCATCCTTGACGTCAAGGGACGTCAGATTTCTCTTCCCCAAACGTTAAATGACGTCTATTTTAACTTCCGCCAAGGTTAAATGATGTATATTTTAACTTCCCCCAACATCAAACGTTATGAAATACACCCTTGTAGAAGCAAAAACCACATTGTTTCTTCGTGTTTTCGTTTAGGCGAAGCAGATAACACCTTCGTTTAACGAGTAAGATGATGAACAAAGGTAGGTTTTGGCCATGAAACTCAAATGCGCGATTAAGGTTTAGTTTGCGTGTTTTTTTTTATAGTTTTGATGGATCTATTTTCTCTTTTCGTGTTGTAGCAACATTGTTTGTGCGAGGCGATGACGATGGTGATGCTAGAGTTTCTTCCATCATCTTCATCCTTCAAATCTCCACCACTGATAGTGACCTTCGCACACCACCATCATTGTTCATTGCTCTAGCAACTTGGGCACTATCATTGGCGTTGCAGCTTGACGTCGTTTCAAAATGTTGAGTCAAAGCACACGACCTCCACCTTGTTTTCTCTATATATTTCTCTAAGCAACCACATTGTAAAAAAGAGGGCGCTCCAACTGCTTCCAACAACTCCTATTTGCAACTCGAAGGCATCGCAGAAGGAAAAGCCATTGTAGAGATAGTTGTTGGTAACCAAGAAGAAGGGATCGAAGATGATGAAATTGATGGCGTGGGTGTTGTGTCAATGAGGATGAAAAATATATTGTATGTGGTGTTGTGTTTTTATTGTGTTGGAATGACTAAATAATGGTTGGTAAAGATGAACATGGCCTACAACTACGGGGAAGTGGAACACTTTGTGGTGGCAGCCGTTAGTGGGAGAGAGAACAACGTTAAGGGACGTCGGGTTTCCCAGAACCGACATTAAGGGACGTTAGGTTTTAGGCAGAGTTTAGGCAGATGTTAAAAGCAAAAAGTAGTGGACGTTAAAAGCCTTTTTTGTATAGTAGAGGTTTGGCAATCTTTGATGCACCTCCTATAGAATCCAACATGTCCTAAGAAACTTCTAATTCCCTTTACATTTGTGACGGGAGGAAGTTTTTTTATCAATTCCACTTTGGCTAGATAACCTCTATTCTTTTTTTTTTTTTGAAATTTTATGACCAAGGACAATTCCTTCTTTATCATGAAGTCGCATTTTTCCCAATTTAAGACTAAATTGGTTTCCACACATATTTTCACTACCACATTGAGGTTTTCAAGGTAATTGTCAAATGATGATCCAAAAACAGAGAAGTTATCCATGAATACCTCTATGTTTTTCTCAATTAAATCTGAAAAGATGGAAAGCATAGACCTTTAGAAAGTTGTTGGAGCCACAAGCCAAATGGCATTTTCCTGTAAGCAAAGATTCCAAATGGACTTGTAAATGTTGTCTTTTCTTAGCCCAATGGATTTCCAGTTATTTGATTATAGCCTGAGTATCCATCCAAAAAGTAGTAGTATACTTGTCCAACAAGTCTCTCCAACCTTTGATCTACAAAAGGAAGTGGAATGTGAACTTTTCTAGTGACATAGTTCAATTTCCTGTAATCAATACACATTCTCCACCCTGTCACTGTCCTTATCAAAATGAGTACATTATTCTTATTTTGAATCATTGTTATTCCACCATTTTTAGGAATAAATTGGACAAGGTTGCCCTCAAGCACTATCTGATATTAGATATATCATTCTAGCCTCAAGTAGTTTTGACACTTCTTTTCTCACCACCCCCTTCATAGTGGGATTGAGATGCCTTTGAGGTTGAGCCAAAGGTTTTTAATCATCCTCTATTAGAATCTTATGCATACATTAAGATGGACTAATACCCTTAAATCGGATAAGGTCCAACCTATTGCATCTTTGTTGGCTTTCAATACCTCCACTAATATTACTTCTTCTTCACTACTAAGGGTGTTGTTGAGAATTACAGGTTGACGATCATTTTCATCAAGAAATGCATATTCTAGCTATGCTGGCAGCTACTTCAACTCCAACTTGGTTTGCTACTCTTGTTTTGTAATTTTGCGGTTGAGCCCCAAATTTGGAGCTACAGTAAAGGAAATTTCATTAGTTTGTTCCAAATCTTCTAAACACTTTTGTATCTCCTCCTCCTGGTTAACAACTCTAGTTGATTTGTCAGGACCTTCTCTAGAGGGTTTTTTGTTGCAACCTTTTCTTTGATTACCAAGCACACCTCTTTAAGTGCATCCATCCTAAAGTAACCCCTCTTGTCAATAGGATGCTTCATGACCTCAAATACATTGAAATGACCTCATCATCCCGCACTTTTACTTTTAATTTGCCATTGCTAATGTTCCTACAGTGAACAAACAAGATAAGTTAGGCACAAGAGTCACCTTACCTATGTAGTCCGGTAGCCCTCAGTTGGCCTCTTCCCGGTCGATACATGTCAGATTGGACCCAGAAGGGGTTACCTACAGAAGAGTCTCCGAAGCTCAAGTAAGTCAAAGCTCTCAGAAGGTCAAATCTGTGATTAATGAATGCGTACCTTTAATAACTGGGGTCCACGTGTATTTATAGAGCATTAATTATGTCTGGGTATGCCATGGGCCGGGCCTTGGCTTGGGCTCTAGTTTGGGCTGTAAGTGGGCCTGGGCCCTAGCCTAGGCCCTTAGGACTTGTTGAATGTTGGGGGATTTTCATTGTATTGGGTTTATTGGAGTGGTCGGCCTAGGCTTTAATCTTACTGGATCTGTTGGCGTAGTCGGCCTAGGCCGGCTACTTATCGGCGGATTATGTTGGTCATATGAGGTTTAGGTTGTTCCAGGTTGTTCCTTTAGATGTTTTAGGTTAGAACTTGGTAAAACTTAGGCTGACTCGACCTAGGCTGGATACTTGACTGCCTTGGTGTATGTATTGTTTACTTGTTTGGTCGAGTTTGGTTGGGTGTGGCACACCAGTCCCCCAGCATTGTCCGATATGAGTTGTCGGTCAAGGGTGATATGTATTGGTATGATAGCGGAACCGGCTAGGTGTGATACACCAGTCCCCAAGCCTTTAACTGTGATGAACAATGTTAAGGCTAAAAAGTGGTAATCGTCTGAAGGTAGGTGAAAGGGGTGTCAGGGGTCAAATCAGGAAGTTCTGGCGCCGTTGTTTTTAAAAGTCGTGTCTTTTGTAATGATGGTGTCGATTGGCATGGGTTGTTGTTTTGGCGGGAAGGGGTTTTCGTCGTTTAGGATCCTGGCCTATAAATACAGGTTTCAAAACGAGTGAGGGGTTACTTGGTTCATTTGTGAGAGTTTTGAATTTAGAGGTCTTGTGTGCATCATACTGTCCGACTAGTTCTCAATTTCAGCCGACATCTTCCCATAAACACGAAAACAAGTATGTCTAGTAGCGATAGTATATCGTTGTCTACATCTAGTAGTAGTGAGAATACGGAGTCGGAGAGAAGTAGAGGTAGGCGTTTTGACGAAGAGGGTACAAGTTATGGAGGCATGGTAATTGGAATTCCGATGGAGACGGTGAGGGAGGTACAAGAAGATCCCCTTGAGGAATTGGCAAAAAGTAACTGGCCGGCTAAAGGCAGTTATGGGTGGGCGGCTGCCGACGTCCGCAACCAATCATCTTTGTTCCGGTGGTCCCGTCTATTGAACTCCTGGTTACACTGCACGCTTATCATCTCCAAGGGTGTAAGTGGGGACATCGTTTCTCTGGAACGAGTTAGCGCTATCGACCGAGTATGTCATGGGCAAGAGGGTGCTACAGAGAAGTTTTTCTACATGTATATGTGTCATTTTTCTCAACTTCACGTGCGGCTACCGCTGGATGGTTTTACCATGGGCGTACTGCACGCACTGAATGTGGCACCTACGCAGCTGCATCCGAATAGTTGGGCCTACTTGCAAGCTTTTCGCATCTTGTGCCAATCTTTGTACTTGGAGCCCTCTCCTTACGCTTTCTTGTACTTCTACGACACCAGACCCCGCCGACCGACTACTTGGCTGTCTTTAATAAGTCGTCCCAGTATCAGTAGACTGGATGCGTTTTCCCAGTCTTTCAAGCATTTCAAGGACGGGTATTTCAAGGTTGTTGTTAAAGAAGGAGGCAAAGCTCATTTTTTGAACGCGGATGGGAGTACAAAATTTCCATTTAGTTGGACGGGCAGCCCTTCTCGGTACAAGGACATGGGGATGGATGAGTTGTCGGCGGGTGATAAGGAGGTGGTGGAGATCTTGTTGAAGTTTGTTGATAAGTTGCCCACTAAGGGCCTAGTTAGAGTTTATAATTCGGTGCATCCGATAATAGATATCGAAGGTATCTATTTATTACTTAAATTGTGTTAATGATTCTAAGTTGTTTTAATCCGAGTTGTAATATATTATTGCAGGGCACATGGCGCAATCTGGAAAGAAAAACTTGGCATTTTTCCAAACGCAAAGGAAGGAGATGGCCGCTAAGGCCAAGGTAGCTGGGAAGACTGATGTTCCCAACTTGTAGAAGTCTGTGGTGGAAGTGCATGTGCACGGCGGGACGAAGAGGAAGGCTGAGTTGCCGCCTCGACACGGCAAGGGGAAAGACGTGAAGAAGGCGAGGGCGGTCTTGATCGAGACGGGGTCAGCTAGCGGCGCAGGGTCGGCCAGTGGGGATAAAGGGTCAAAGTCTGGTTTAATTGAGTTGTCAGAAATATCCGTGAGGAAGGACATCGCGATCAACCTCCCGAATATTGTTATAAATTCCATTGATAGTTTGGAGGCGGACCATATTATGAGGACTATGGTGGAGTTCGGGAGCAAAGCCATAATACTGAACCGCTGTGTGGGATCTTTGTACCAGATGGAGGTGAAGGAGGGAGGCCGGGAGAAGGTGGAGGAGTTATAGGGGAAAGTTGAAAAGTTGGAGGAGGAGAAGGCTGCGCTGGAGAAGGCAAAGGAGAGTTGGGAGGTAGAGAGAAAGAGGTTGGCAACATGGAGGGTGCATTGTTTGGATTCTGAGGAGAAGTTGAATAAGAGAATAGGGAAATTGGAGGAAGATTATGATGATTTGAAGGAGAAGTATGACGGAGCTGTCGGTGAACTTGACAATCTCAAGAATAGCATCATACAAGAACACATTAACGGTTTTGAAAAAGGTCTTCGTCAAGCAGCATTTTTTCATGGGGAGGTTGATGTTATGGACGTGAAGTTTGATGTTAACAAGGATGTTATCGATGGAAGGCTCGTGAATGAAGATGAAGATAGTGAGGAGGCGGAGGAGAGGGTGGAGGAGAAGGCAGCTGAAAAGGTGAAGGAGGCGGTTGATGCCGGAGAGATGGCTCCTAGCACGCCAGAATAGGACCTTAATTTTTATTGATTTGAAAATATTTGAGCCTATGTCTGTAATAGCTGATACATTATTTTACGTTGGTATACTTTGCATTTATGTTTTAATGCGATTAATGTTTAGCATGTTATTGTGTATGTCGAGTTTTGATGATGTGTTGTGTATATGTGACGCGATGGATTGTATGTTAGGGGTGTTCGACCTAATTAAGCAAAAGATAAGGGTGTTCGACTCAGGCCGCTTACTTGGTATAAGGGTGGGGAACTTAAACGAATTAAGCAAAAGATAAGGATGTTCGACCTAGGCCGCTTACTTGTGGTAAGGGTGGGGAACTTAAAGGAATTAAGCAAAAGATAAGGGTGTTCGACCCAGGCCGCTTACTTGTGGTAAGGGTGGGGAACTTAAACGAATTAAGCAAAAGATAAGGGTGTTCGACCCAGGCCGCTTACTTGTGGTAAGGGTGGGGAACTTAAACGAATTAAGCAAAAGGTAAGGGTGTTCGACCCAGGCCGCTTACTTGTGGTAAGGGTGGGGAACTTAAACGAATTAAGCAAAAGACAAGGGTGTTCGACCCAGGCCACTTACTTGTGGTAAGGGTGGGGAACTTAAACGAATTAAGCAAAAGATAAGGGTGTTCGACCCAGGCCGCTTACTTGTGGTAAGGGTGGGGAACTTAAACGAATTAAGCAAAAGAGTAAAAACGTAGGAAAGTTGTATAATTCAGAACCCTTCGTTTTATTTATTGAATATGGGGTGCCTCGTTAAAACCTACCTGGCCAAAACCCTCCTTAGGGAAAAAAGACTAGGTGAGGAAAAAGAGTACACCCAAGGTTCCAAGTATTCGGCTGAGTATAGTATACATTTAACTGAAATAGAATTTGAGGTGGGACACATTCCATGTGTTGGGTATTTCTTCCCCAAATAAGTGTTCAAGGCAATAAGCTCCTCCTCTCGCGTCTTCACGTATACGGTATGGGCCGTCCCAGTTGGCAGAGAATTTGCCATCTTTCTTTCTTGCACTGTTGGCCATTCTCCAGACTAAGTCCCCGATTGCGAATGATCATGGACATAGGTTTGCGTTATACTTTCTGGCAGCTAAATTGCATATTTGGGCTTTTTCTTTGAGTTCGGGTAGGAGGTCGAGATGAGTGGCCATGTTTTGGTGGTTGTGGGTTGGGTCGTATAGTTCTCGGTGCAGGAATGGTTCGCCAACTTCAACTGGTATCATGGCGTGTGGGCTGTAGACTAGGCTGAATGGGGATTCGTTTGTTGATGATTGAGGGGTGCACCTGTAAGCCCATAGCACTTCTACTAATTCTTCTGGCCATCGGCCTTTGGCAGTATCTAATCTCTTGCGTAGCTCCACGAGGATAACTTTATTTGCCGCCTCTGCTTGTCCATTGGTTTGTGGATGTTCTACAGAACTTGTGATGTGCTTGATGCCTAGGCCAATGTAGAACTTGGCTAGCTCTTTGTCAATAAATTATCGATCATTATCTGTGATGATGGTATGTGGAACACCATATCTGCATATAATATCCTTCCAAACAAACTGTTAAACTTGTTGGACCGTGATGGTAGTTAGCGGCTTGGCTTCTATCCATTTAGTGAAGTAATCGACGGCTACAATTAAGAATTTTACCTGTCCCTTGCCGGGTGAAAAGGGGTCGAGGATGTCCATTCCCCACTTAGCGAATGGCCATGGGGATAGTATGTGGTGTAGTTGTTCTTGTTTCTGGTGAATAAGGTTGCCATGTTTCTGACATGGTTTGCACTTTCTGACATAATCCTGGCAGTCTGCTTCTATAGTTGGCCAGAAATATCCGGCTCTAAGAACCCTGGTAGCCATGGTGCGTGCGCCGGAATGATAGCCACAAATGCCTTCGTGTAGCTCTTTAATAACATATTGTGCTTGTTTTGTCATGACACACTTGAGAAGGGGTTGGCCGTATCCGCGTTTGTAGAGGTCGTCGCCTATCATGGTGTATCTGGCAGCCTTAGCCAACAAAGTTTTGTCCGCATCTTGAGGGGGGTTGCTGGTTTTGAGGTACTGGATGTAGGGGTGGTCCAATTATGGCTTTGGGAGGGGGTGACATTATCAGCTGGGGCGTGGGTTAAATTTTGACAAGTGTGTGATGGAGGGAGTATATAATGTTTGTTGTAATAGGGATCGGTGACGGCCTTTTAACTTGGTGCTGGCCAATTTGGAGAGGATGTCGGCTCTGATGTTGTCGGTTCTTGGAATGTGTTCGATGCGGGCTTGTTCGAAGGCGGATTGAATGACTGCACGGACCAGGTGGTAATACTGTAGTAGGATGGGGTCTTTGATCTGGAACTCATCATTTAGATGACCTACAGTGAGCCTGGAGTCGGTTTTGCACGTTAATTTCTTGACGCCTACCTCGCGGGCTAGGGAAAGGCCAGCGAGGATTGCCTCGTACTCGGCTTAGTTGTTCGACGTTTTGAAGGCAAAGTGAAGGGATTTTTCAATGAGGATGTCATTAGGGCCTTCTAAGACGATGCCAGCGCCGACACCTTTTGGATTTGAGGAACCATCTACATGAAGCGTCCACTGGTCCTCTGTGGGTATGTGCTGGAGGTCATTGACGAAGTCTAAGAGACATTGGGCTTTAATGGGGCCATGGGGTTCATAGCGGATGTTAAATTCTGACAGCTTGACGGCCCATGATGACATGCGTCCAGCTAGATCTGGTTTTTGCAATATCTTTTGGATTGGGTAGTCGGTTTTAACGGTTACACTGTGGTTTTGGAAGTATGGGCGTAGGCGTCGTGCTGCGTGGACCAAGGATAAGGCCAACTTCTCTACCATTTGATATCTAGTTTCAGGATCTTGTAGTGTTCTGCTTACAAAATAGATAGGGTGGTGTGTGCCTTCTGTTTCTTGGACCAGCACAGCGCTAACGGTGTGGTCAGTAGCTGTGATGTATACGAGGAGGGGTTGATGAGTGTTCGGCTTGTGGAGGATAGGTGGGGAGGTTAGGGTTGTTTTCAATTTTTGGAAGATTTGTTCACAATCATCAGTCTACGTGAACCGGGTGGATTTCTTTAAGAGTTGACCTATGGGTTGAGTTTGTTCGGCTAGGTTGGGTAGGAAGCGGGAGATGGCTGTGAGGCGGCCTATGAGGCGTTGAACTTCCTTGATGGTAGTGGGGCTACGCATCTCGATGATGGCTTTACATTTTTCGGGTTTGGCTTCTATGCCGCGCTGGGTTAACATAAAACCAAGGAATTTACCTTGGTCAACGCCGAATACACACTTGTCTGGGTTGAGGCGAAGGTTGTATTGGCGTAGGGTGGAGAAGACTTCTGATAGGTCCTCGGCATGTTGACGATGACTTGGAGACTTGACAACCATGTCGTCGACGTATACTTCGACGCATTGCCCCATTAGATGATTGAAAACCTTGTCCATCAACCATTGGTAGGTTGCTCCAGCGTTTTTGAGATCAAAAGGCATTACCCTGTAGAAGTAGTTGGCATCGTCCGTGATAAAGGCGGTTTTGTGCATGTCAAATGCGGCCATGTGGATTTGGTTGTACCCGGAATATGCATCCAAAAAGCTAAGTACTTTGTTCCCTGTTGCGCCGTCAATGAGTCGGTCGATGTTGGGTAACGGGTAGGCATCGCGAGGGCAAGCCTTGTTTAAATCGGTGTAGTCTACACATATTCGCCATTTGCCATTGGCCTTCTTCACCAAGACTACGTTAGAAAGCCAAGTGGTGTATTGAGCTCCTTCTATGAACCCTGCGTTCAGTAACTTGTCGGCTTCAATCTTAGTTGCCAGGCGGCGTTCTTCACCAAGCTTGCGTTTTTTCTGGGATATGTAGCAGGCTTCTTTATAGATGGAAAATTTGTGGGATGCCACCAAAGGGTCTACCCCGGGTAGATCAGCGGCTGACCATGCGAAAAGATCTATGTTGTTGATGAGGATGGGTGTGATGATGGCACACTCGTCAGAGTTTAAACCGGTGCCTAGGTTGATAGAGTGGCCGTTAGGAAGCTTTAGAGGGGAGGTCTCCTCAATTGGTTCAAGAAGAACATCTCGACCTACTCTAGGGTCCAGATCTTTGTCGGATAGGGCGATGTTGGAGCCGGGGGGTCGTTCAATGTGGTTGGTTTGTTGAATTGGGAGTTGTGGTCCCAGGCTGGCCATGTAACATTCGCGTGCCAAGCACTAGTCGTAGTGGATGGTAAGGATGTCGTCGGAAGGGGAAGGGAACTTCATGGCCAAGTGAGGGTTGGAGACGACGACGCCAAGGGTGTTGAGGGAAGGACGACCTAGGAGGATATTGTAGGATGTTGGCGCGTCGACGATAAAGAAGCGGATTGGGATGGTTTTGGTTTGGGTCCCCTCATGAAAGACGGTGTGAAGGTCGATGTAGCCACAGGTGGATACTTGTTCACCGGAGAAGCCATAGATTGGCTCGTCATACGGGACCATAGCGGTGTCCGAAAGTTGAAGTTTTTGGTAGGTGGCCCAGTAGAGGATATCAACGGAGCTGCCTTGATCAACTAGGACTTTCTTAACAGCATAGTTTTCGATTTCAACGGTGGTAACCATGGGGTCATCTTGTTGATGGTCGAGGCCATGAAAGTCGTCATCTGTGAAGATGATAGGAGGCATGCGGTGCCTGTAGTGGGAATGGGTGATATGGTTGATGGATTGGATATGGCGGAGGTGTCTTTTTCTGGCAGAAGAAGTGGATCCTCCATTAGTGAAGCCACCAGAGATGGTGTTGATGGTGCCGTGTAGGGGGGTCGGCGGGGGTGATGTCGGTGCGGGCCGGTTCGGGTTCTTGGTTAGTGGGTTAGGTGGGGCGTCTGTCGTGACAGGAGTCATGTTGAGGGCGTCTGTGGTCGGATCGAGGAGGGTAGCGGTATCGGGAGGAAGAGGAGTGGTCATCTCTGGAGTGCTTTGCATTCTTTTGTAGTGTGGCCATGGTTGCGGTGGTAGCGGCAATATTTGGTCATATCAGCGTTGGGGGGTGTGGTTGTCTTGCGTGGTGGAGGGATTAGGTCAGCTTGTAGGGCCTCATCAAGGATGTGGGAGTGGGCTACGGTAAGAGGGGCATATCTGGTGAAGCGGGGTTGGCGTGGCTCGCGTGGGCGGGCATCAGGGCGTGAGTTAGGTTGCGAAGTAGGGTTGGCGGTGGCGGCTACATAGTCATTGCAGAATTTGGTGTGGAGGGTTTGCATTTCCTCCATACGGACATAATCAGTTGCACGTAATTTGAGTTCGTGCATAGAGGCAGGTGGGTGGAGGTAGACGTTGTTGGCGAAGGGGCTGGGTTGCAGGGTGAGTGCCATGCATTGGAGGATCATCTCCTGGTTGAGATGTGGGGTGCGAAGAGCTATTTTACTGAAGCGATCTATGAACGCTCTGAGTGGTTCGCCTTGTTCCTGTTTAATGCCCAGGAGGGAGATTGTGGTGGTTTGGTATGGGCGGCTGCCAGCGAAGTGGGTGGAGAACATGTGGGAGAGGACGTCGAAACTGTCGATGGAGTAAGGTGGAAGGGTTGTGAACCATTCGAGGGCAGGGCCCTTGAGGGTGGTGGGGAAGGCTTTGCAGAAGACTGCATCTTGGGACGTGTACAGGGCGACATGGGTTATGTAGACTTTGAGGTGCTCATCAGGGTCGGTTTCGCCAGTATAGCGGTCCAGGGTGAAACGTTCCTATTGGGTGGGAAGAGGGGTGTTGGCGATAAAGTTGGTGAAGGGGTGACGACGCCTAGGCTTGTGGGGAGGGAGTAGATAGGGTGGGATGGGATGAGTGACCATAGCGGGGAAGGTGGAAGCAAGGTTGTGAAGGGGGATGTGGCTTGTTGGAGGGTATTGTGGATTGTATGGTGGAACATGTGTGGTGTGTAGGGTGGTGGGTATGTTGTAGGGGATCTGGGTGGTAGGGAGGGTAGCGGTAGGGGTTGGGGATGCGGTATGGGGATGGGTGGAAGGGGTGGGTGTTTGTTGGGTAGTGGTGAAGGTATGAGGGGTGGGGTTGTATTCGCTTTTCTCCTTTGTGGACTAGAAGGTCGGGGACCATTCATAAATCTAAATTAGAAAACATAAATCTATAATATAGAATTGTAAATGATTTTTCGATATTAATATTTCTTTCGCCAAAAATTATATTTTTGTTGTTTGATTTATGAAAGAATATATAAAAATCACTAATAATAAATAGTATGTATGAATGGCTTAGATATGAATATCTAACATCGTTAGTGCAGGAAAGGGTTTCAATCAAAGTTATTTTGGAAATTTGGTATCGGTTAGAGATGGCAAAAAATCTGTGTCCGTGAATATTATTAGAATCCGTCCTCGTTTTAACGAAGAATCTCTACATTGATTGGGTATGGATATAAATATGGGTATGAACAATATCCAAATTTTTTAACTTGGGATAGAAATGAGAATATATATATATATATATTATATATTATATATGTATGTGCTTAAATATATTACAAAAATAATATATTTACGCATATACATATATTATATAATATATATATATATATATATATATATATATATATATATATATATATATATATATATATATATATATTTACACATAATATAACATAGGTTAAAATACTCCGTTGGTTCTCATTTTTGTACTAAAATCTTAATTTGGTCCTCGTATTTTTATTAGTCTCAATTTGGTCTTCAATTTTGTAAATTAGTATCAATTAGGTCCTTCCCGTTAGTGTAAAACTAACACCGTTAAGTAGGTGCTACGTGTCAGCTCCTTGTTTTTTTTAATTTTTTTAATTTTTTTGTAATTTTTTAATATTTTTTTAAAAAATTTGATTTTTTTTTAAATATTTATGTCATGTGTTACGTTTT
>Ga0214542_1007367_pt1 | contig 19179 bp, 10 predicted proteins | sample CNSS1metaG_FD_160096 | JGI IMG/M metagenome (GOLD analysis project Ga0214542, IMG submission 160096) | Root nodule microbial communities from cowpea collected in UCLA plant growth center, Los Angeles, California, USA - CNSS1 | ecosystem: Host-associated > Plants > Roots > Nodule | place: USA...
CTTTTATTTACGTAAATGAATGGTTGCAATTATTAGTTAGGATTCTTGTTTTTTTTTTACACGACAACAATTCTAATTGGTGATGCTAAAATGATGTGCCCATGTGATGCAGTACTAAGGAATGATTTCGTATATATATAAGTAGCCAGTTTCTTTTATTAGATGAATTAGTAGAGTTCTGTTTTTTTCTATAACAGTTGCAGCATTTTATTATTATGCGTTACAATACCGACAAAAAGAAATTGTGAGGAGCTTTAATAGTGTGGTTTTTCTTTAGGGCAGCAACGAACTAATTTGAGAGGTTTATTATTTTCAATTGAAGATTCTTTTATTAATTGAGTTGATTTTAAAATGTTGTTCCTGCTGCTGGAGTTAGATTGATGTTGTTGTCTTTTTAGTTCATATGTGCAATGTGTGTTACTAACCAAACTCAAGTGATGCCATGAGTTAAATTGTGAAGGTACGAGTGTTTCTTCATGTTTATGCTTGTGATTTGTGGAGGTGCAATATGATTTTGAACCAAATTGAGTGAATACTCAATTGGGTGTTTTAAGGAGTGCATAGGATGATTTGAGAGGGTGTTACAATTTCACCTGGTGGCGCTCAGGCATCACCAGGCGATAGTGCATGGGCATGGATCCATTGCAGATGGATTTGCATGGATTGGTTTGATAGCTTGGTCAGGGTTATGCTGGATTAGTTACGAGCGGGGAGGTTCGTAATGGAGATTTGAGATGCGTGATTGATACGGGCGGGGAGGTCTGTATCTGTTGTACTCTTGTGTGGGGATACGAACGGGGAGGTTCGTATGTTCCGTGCTCACACTTGAGGCTACTATGAGCAGGGAGGTTCATAGTAGGTGTTCACGCATGTTGGACTACGAGCGGGCAGGTTCGTAGAGTTGGACTACGGGCGGGAAGGTCCGTAGAGTTGGACCACAAGCGAGTAGGTTCGTGGGAGCATGATAATCCCTAAGGACCAAGGTTGTGAATGGATCTTTCTCATATAGGTTATGAGATTGGGGGTATAATGTTATAACAAGATTACCAAACTAAAATTAACTAAGTTATATTGGGTAAGGGACAGTTTTTATTATCTTATGATTATATTGTTTTCTTCTCAGCTCACCCTTTCTTGTTTGTGTGTTTGTGTTTGGCGATGATCACGTGACTTGTTACGTGGGAGCATATGTGAATTTAGGTGGTAATACTGATGCTTAGCGACAGAGTGGGGCTACCGATGGGGGATTTTCATTATATTATGTTTTCCTACATTTTGTAATAGACATTATGATGTTTTATCTATTATGGACATGTAATAAAGATGGGACCATAGAATGGATTATAGCGAGAAAAGTTTTAAATTTTCCCACGCTTGGGAACTTATTATAATGTCTGAATTTCTTAAAGAAAATTTTATGAGAATAAGCTTTATCTAGTAATATCCATCTGGGGTGTTACACTTGGTCCACAATGACTATGTCTTTATACCTATAACAAGACAACAAAATATAAATTAAAAAGTACCAATTCCAAGATTTAAATATGGAAGACAATGAAACATGCACCATAGTTGTATGATTGAAATATTTATCATCATGTCTCCCGAAAATCACCTTTATTGGATCATTTAACGAAATGTACAATGAGATATGACACTGGAGACCAAATACTTTTAACTCCTACTATAGCTCTATTTGTCCTTTATTCAACCTGATTAATTTTGTCATGACCTTTGATAGAGCATCACCCTATACTTCTTCCATGTCATCATATTCATGGATAATAGGTTGACACATGACATGCTTTTTAGGACAAGAGAAGATTATCACACTTTCTTCCATCAATGTGCCATTATACATTCCCTATATCTTCTTTAATGGCAAACAATTGTTTCAACCTAGGTATTATAGACAAGTATCGCACCACCTTAGCAGGGGGACCATATGTGTCTTCATCACCACTATTTCCATCAATTTTCTTATCAAACCACGATTAACCACATGTTGGACACGCCTTTAGTGAAGCAAACTTGTCTTTGTACAATACATAATCATTAGGGCATGCATGTATCTTTTTGTACTCCAAACTCATTGGACATAGAATTTTCTTCGTCTCGTAATTACAGACAGGTAAGGTGTTATTTTCTTGAAGCATCTCCTTGAGTAACTTCAAGAATTCTGTGAAACTTTTTTGGTTCATCCATTTCTTGATTTTAAACTGAACAATTTCAAAGTTGTTGACAATCGTGTAAAGTTAGCGCATCTTGGGTACAACTCTTCTTCTGAATCGAACTTAAAAGAATCATATAAATGAGCTCTTCCAAAATTTTATTCACCAACATCACATACCATGTCCTCTAAATGATAATTCATTCATCCACAAAATTTGTTCCTCGTGACGTTGTAGGCTTGTGTAATAACTTTTCATTCCAAGTCCAAATTGTATAACTTCTCACTATACTGAAGATGATAGATGATCACACATTGTATCTGTGTGCTGACATATTTGATTAAGACAACAAACCCAAGGACAAAAGTATGTCATGTTCACAGAGATTGCGTGTTCTTTAGCATATTACAAGAATTCAGAAACTCCCTTTTCACACTCTTCACCGATGCGACATTTTCATCCAACTTTGATCCATACTATGATTGTAACAAACTCCATCGATCTTAAATTCTTAAGTCTCAAAGTCTAACATCATAAATTTGATAAAATTTCGGTAACATTTCACATTGGTTTCGAAGTACATGAAATAAAAGTGATCACTCATGGCACAATCGAGTATGCATCTAGAGAACAACACAAAATGGTATCAACCAAATTTATCAAATTTATGCATAAACTTCAATGTACGTGTTATAGTGAATTATGAAAAATAATTTTTTCAAACTATCTAATTGGACAATTCAAGATTTAATACAAACGATTAAAAGTTTAATTATTTGTACCAAGATTTGCTCAATGTTTAACTAAAATTATAATAAATCTTAATAAACCTAAAATTATTTAAACATACAACTTCTAATAACACTAAAATTAATCAAATATCTAAAATAAATTAAAAATAAAATTTAATCAATCCCCTATTAAATCTTAAAATAAACTAACAATGAACCTAATAATTAATCAAACACCTAAAATATTTCTTACCTAAATATCTATTTTAAGACTCAAATAAAACTAAATTTGATATTACAAATATTCTAAAAATTTAAATTAAAAAAAGTGCCAACAACACCTACTAAAAAAAGTTGGTGAAAACACCTTTTTATCTAAAAATGTTGTTAAGTATAAGGAAACATAATCAAAATCACATCTAACAATAACCAATCAACATACAAAGTGCAATGTATATGGAAACCAGAATAACTTTGTATCCAACCAACAACCTTGAAAAAAGTTGGAGGGTGGCCTTAAGATATCGTTATTGCAGCTAAAAAATGCAGAAGAGTCGTCATCGTTGTTGGAGAGTGTAGGAGAGTTGTCGTTGCTACCATTGGAAGGGGTGGAGCTTCAAAACGCACTCCCTGCACAAAAACAATAAGTCAAAATGCAAAAAAAGGAAAATCCTCAACCAAGGCAGTGAAAGAACTTGCATTTGAGGTAATGAACAAAAAATCACCTTTTTTTGTCATCGCACACGTCATCGCAACTGTTATTTCACTTGGAAAGGGAGAGCACAAAGAAATAGTGAAGGTAAATGGGCTGGCACTTTTTTTTCTTTTAATATTTTGAAATACTTTTAACGTTGAAGGAAGGGATGGTCAACATCCTTTGACGTCAGATTTGGGGTAAGGCCGATGTCAAATTCAATATGGACGTTTGTTACATAAGTGTCAATATTGGCATTTTAACTTACAAAATTGCCTCCGATCATTTTTTATGTTGGATTTTTGGTGGTCTTATGTTGAATGGATGACATTATAAGTCCTTTTTGTGTTAGTTTCTATTGATAGCTTAAGGCCATACACAATCAATTGGGATTGATTTTTTAAAACTTTATCACCAATGGCTAAACTTACTTTTGTAAGGGTTTTATTAGTTCTTATTGGTGCGAAAATTTGGAGCTTGAACAATTAAATATCAATAATACATTCTTAAATGGTGAGTTATTTGAGGAAGTATGCATTGATATTCTCTAGGGTTACAAAACAAGAACAAAAGGTTTAGTTTGCTAGTTGAACAAATCTATATATGGACTAAGACAAGCATCTTACAAGTTTTCTTCAACCTTATTGCAACATGGTTTCGCACCGTCTATAAATGATTACTATGTGTTTACTCATGGTTCCAATTTTTCATTGGTCATTTTGTTGGTTTATGTGGACAACATCATCCTAGCAAGCCTTGATTATTCATGTGCCGATAAATTACAATTGACATGGAGTTCTTTGTTCAAACTAAAGATTCTTGGTTCTCTCCAATCCTTCTTTTAGGCTTTGAAATTGCTTAACCCAGTAAAGATATCTTCGAGTAAGAGAAAATATACTTTATCTTTGCTTAGTGATATTGGAATTTTAGGTAGAAAACCAGCTACATTACATATAGATCACAACTTAAAACTTAGCCGGTAATCCTATCCAGGATCCCTTTTGTATTGAAGATTAATTGAAACATTTATTTTCTTGATCATTACCAGATCAAACATCACTTTTGTTGTTCACAAGCTTTGTGAGTACATGCAGAATCCATTAACCACACATCTCACCGCAATTCACCACCATTACCAGTTAAGGTCTCTTTTTTCTCACCAACAACAAACTTCATCTTTCAACAGAAGCCGATCCAGACTGGACTAGCTATTTTGATACCAAAAAAAACCATGGACTTTTGTGGTTTTCTTAGTGATTCTCTAATTTCCTATAAGTTTGTCAAACAAGCTATTGTGTGTAAGTGTTCATCAGAATTAAAATATTATGCTTTATCTTCACTGGCCAACGAAGTAGCTTGGTAACAATGATATCAAATATTTTTATGTTTCAATTGACACAAATATGCTCTTGCGATAAGAAACTAGCCACGCAATTTGCTTTTAATCAATATCACCATGAGAGGTTCAAACATATAAATATTGATTACAATGTTAGAGTAGAACATCAAATACCTAATATATTCACAAAGACCATTCATGCTACTGATTTCAATCATTTCATCGAAGAATCATCGATATTTATTCTCCAACTTAAGTAAATATTAAAATAAAATATAATTAAAATATTATCAATATGATACATAATCAATTATTTAGTTTTCAAGCATTCTAGATATTATATCTAATCAATTTTTCTTTTTTCTTTTTTTAGCTTACTAGTATGTTTTATTATTATATATAACTATCACTTTGTTTTAAACGACACATTATAGTTCTGTTGCACGACGAAGGGTTGCTTTGTTGCTTAAGCGAATGCTAGTTTTGGTGGCATCAAGGCAAAAAAAGATACCACATTATAGTTCTACTAGAACTCATGTAAAAATTTATTATAAATTCTATTCATTTCAAAATTATAACATATGTATGAATATATATAATTAAGATCTTTACAGATATACTCAGTATCAAAATCAATATATCAATGTCGTTAACTCAAAAGAAACATAATAACAAGTAACCTATTAAATGATGGAAAAAAAAAAAAAAAAAAAAGAAGCTGAAGTTTTGTTGAAGATATGAGATTCAATGGAGTCCATCATCAACTTTATTCAACCCCTTACTGATACAAGGGTACGTACGTAGCTAGCCATGCATGCCCATTTTTCTGCACTCCAATAACAGTAATATTAATATAGTAACCTAAGAACTAACATGACCACAGAGACTCTCCCATGTTTGGCTGATCAACGACCATGTCCATGGCAAAAAGGGTTTTGGCAAGTTTACTGGATGGAGACAAGTTCTCTGAGGATGAATTGGATGGTGCAGGAAGTGCTTTGAGTTGTTCAAAGGAAGTTGAAACTTGGCTCAGTTTCATGTGCACAACCTCTGCTTGTGCAAGTGCCAACTGGGTTTGTAACACATCAACTTGTTGCTGCAGAGAAGATATGGCTCCCACACATCCATACACTGGATCCCTCACCCTTGCATTCGCTTCGTATACCATTGAACTAACAGCATCACTTCGTTGGTACTCTGGTAGTTCCTGCCAATGTTATATATAATCCATCAAACCAACTACTAAACGTTCACTCATAAATTAATGTTAACACTAAAGGAGTTATGCAGAATTTTCACAATTTTATTTTTAAAGTCATCATCAATTCACGTGACTTATCCACTAGTAATATTCTTTGGACTTATCATTTTTGTAATATGATAAACTTGTTCCATATATGTAAAAAAAAAAAAATCTTAAACCGTCAAAACTGGCGTGAGGTATAATCTTTGGACACTTGATCACCATGTACCTTATGTGTTATTTCATTTGTAAGGTTAAGTTGGAGTTAAATTCCATTCCTGTACTATTTGGGTATTTCGTGATATTGGCTAATATGGTTGATGTTTACACGACAATTCATGATGTTGGTTAATGTTAGAGATTTATCTTACTAAAGATATTATGATTAAATATGTTTTTAGTCTCTTAATTTTGGACACAAAATTGGAATTCGTCAATGTCCCAAATTTTGATATGGTTTGGTCCTCAAACTTTAAAAATTAATAAATATAGTCGTTCTAACCCAACTGTATGAAATTTTTTTAACGTGTTAAATAAAAGGTTAAGTTGATGTTTGAGCTACCATTTGACATGTTCTAGTTCAAATGTCAATTTGAAATACTATTTAACATGTAAAAAAATATTAATATGATGGAGTTAAAAGAATTATATTTATTCACTTAAAGGGATGAATTCTAATTTCGTGTCCACGTTTGAAAAAATGGATTTCATAATGGTGTTGTTGTGGTGTTAGAATCCTAATGAATTCGATGGTAGGATTGAAAGTAATGTCCCACTTTGTTTTTGTCTTTGTTGAACAGGTCTGGTGCAGTATGTGTAGAGTCTAGTGCAACAAGACAAACAGGAAAAAAAAAGAAGAAAAAACTTTAACTTAAAGAACTCTTCCACGATTGGATTGAAGATTCTAAGTGACGTGTCTGAGATACAGTGCATATAATATATGTAACAGGACTTTATTATATAATGATTATTTTGAACAAATTGTGTGGTGAATGTGGAAGTTAGGTTGCTTACAAAAAGTTACATATCACACTCAACATTATCATGACATGTGTGAATATGTGTAAAAAAAAGTAAAGTTAGCCGTAACTTGAGTACAAGTAAAAGGAATATTCAGGTGGAAGCTCTATCGCTATGAGATGTTGTTGACCTAGATTCATGAGTGATATGATGAAAACCTTTTGAATAGAAATATATAGATCATGGTTAGTCAAAAAAGAGTTGCATGTATAATAAGGTGTATGTTGAAACTATGTGCTTCATAGAAAACAAAACAAGAAGTTGTTGACCTAAGAGAATATATAATAGTATGAAAATCATAACCCTAGTTTTAAACAAGGATTATAGAGTAGGACAATAATACACCATGTGATATCATAACGTGTATGAAAATTCAGCTAACAATTTTATCTTCATTCTACATATTCGTGTCTCAAAAGTTAACCTGCAATTATTTCTCTTGGCTTCTAGTAGGAATTTAAAATCATGGTTAATACTATATATTGTTTAGGGTTTATTGTTTATTTATGAATTTCTTGTCTTACTCATGTATGTGAGAGTTTTGACTTCATATATACTTAAATTCTTCATAAATATTGTTAGGTTTACATGGGTTTCACTGGAGCGACACAAACACCAATGAAACCTGAGTTCAACCGCATCAGACATTGACACCACTCTCAACTCAAAATCTTAAGACAATAAGTTTATGGGTTTTTATTTTTATATAATGCTCTACTTTCTCATTTCTAATCAATGTGGGACTTAGACTCACACTTGAATTCCTAACAAATATAAGTATTGCAAAATTTTAATAAAAAAAAAATATACATGTTACTATTTAACTAAAAAGCTAAATGAAAATGATATCATGGACATGACCCAGGTTTTCTTTTTCGATTGCTTCATTTGGTACATGAATATAATGAACATAAGTAAGTTCAAATATGTCATCAATGTGTCATGCTTACAAAAGAACATTTCATATATATATCATTAATTTAATCACCAATTGAAAAATATCTTGATCTGGGAAATCAACATCACTTTCAACATGCATAAGCAGTCTCCATCAATGTAACCCATGATTTTAAAGAGAAAAGAGAAAAAGATGAACTCTATAAGCTTTTTTTTCTTCTTCTTTCTTAAATAACATTGATTAACCAACGAACCCAAGACTTAAAAAAAAAAAAAAGCTAACTGGTCATAAAGTAAGAAAGGAATACAAATTGCCATACATGGCCAATAATAATTACGTACCTAGCTTCATATATCTTTTTTAACTTTATCTTCTTGACATGGGTGTAGCTTCTCAGCACTAAAGCTAATTTATATATACTCGATCCTTTGTCTTCTTTATATGTGCTAAGGAATCATACTTACCTCTCACTTTAATAAAGAAGAACGATTATTGTAGACTTGGTCATATTTTTTCCATTTTCAAGAAAGAAAAAGAAAAGGTTTCTTCATAATAAATTAAAATTAGTTAAATTTAGGTAAGACAACTTTTACAAAGTAGTCTATGTATAAATTAATAGAGAAATTTTTTATTTATTTTAAAAGTATTCATAAAAGAAATTGTATAAATAAAATCTATATATTATTAAAGTTATATAGCTTGGGACATCAACTGTAATTAACTACTACAACGGAAGTAAAAGTGGGAAAAAACAAAGAACAAGTAACCCCTTTAAACTTTTTTGGAAGACTACTTTCTTCTTCTACAATTAATAGCTATATATTTGAAAGGTTAACATCTCTAGTAAGTAATTATATAAGGAAAATATAGCCAATTTTTTTCTTGATAGTGTGATCTTGTCCCTATTTAAGTAAGCAGCAGCAGATACTATTAGAAAACCCTAGAGCAACTAATGCTTTTATGATATAATAGAATGTATAGCATAAAATACATGAATATTTTATATATATATATATATATATATATATATATTCATTTCTTTTTATCTGATCAGCATGTGATACTCTGTGTATGTTATGTTAACCTTGTTGATCAGATTCTTCTCAGCATAAATAAGCAACTTTTGACAAAGCTGCTATAAGATCTAGCAAGTGGGTCTTGTATTTCATCAGTTTCCTTGCTTAAATTCATCTCTCTCTCACACACAGTGCTTAATACATCAGTTTCCTTGCTAAATCACCTTTCAAATCACAGAATGTAAATCCAAGTAAACTATGTATATAGAATACACATCATACATATACATATATATATATATATATATATATATATATAGATATAGATATAGATATGTGTGTGTGTGTGTGTTTTTTAGGTTAAACTGCAATGGTGGTTTACTATAACCATTAGTATACTATACAGTTTGAGGCAAAAGTAGCTGCAGCTTCTTTGTGTAATACTTTCTTTATGTTGAACCTAAGCTATCAACTTTACCATATATTGCAGAAGTTTTGATCTCTGCTTTAAAAAAGTGCAACCTATCTTCCTAACAAAAGCAGAGAACTTGTAAGAAGGTTCAGACAAAAATCAAAGTAGACCAACCCTAATGAAAGTGATTGAGAAGTTTTTTTAACAGTATTTGACTGGTATATATATCAATGAAATGATAAATATATATATGATGATCAGAAGATAGTGAAGGGGTGGCTGAGAATTGAAAACCTGTAACATTTTGTTGACATTGCTAGCTCCAAAAACCTTGTGAACACTGGCAAACTTGTGTGGCTCATCTGCAGGAAAATAAGGAGCAAACACACAATCCTGTGCACATCTCCTTCGAAGAAGCTTGCATGCTGCACATGGTGACATTGCACCTTGTTTTCTGCCACCATCTTTCATTTCTTCAACCAGAACAAGAAGATGAAGAAGAAGAAGAAGAAGAAGAAGTCAATATGACAAGCACTTTGAGCTGAAAGATTTAGATGAAGCTTGGGTAGGGTAAGTTATTGTTGGAGTTGAAAATAATGAGCAGAGGAAAATTTGATCGATGGGAAGGGAGAGGGGGGTCTTAAGGAGTGTGGACATGATGTTATATAGAGACGTTTTGGGACAGAAAATCTTGGAAGGGTCCCATGAAAGACGAAACTCTAGATTTTGCTAGACAAAATCATGGATGTTGATAAGATCTTTTGCCCCACATGTACATTATTTATTTTTTTTTCACACTTTTTTTCTTTTGTTTTTCATGCTTAACATATATATCCTCATGCTTTCAACAGTCTACAGATTTTCATTCAAAAGGGACACATAGAATTTCCTTTTCTCTTCATCTTTTTCGTTGTTTACAAGGTAAACATAGAATGAATCAGTTTGTAGAACATCACTGTTGTTGCAGTTTCTTGTTTGGAGTTATGGTCGGATACAAGAGTTATTGGAAGGGCAATTAGTCATAGGAATGTACTTTACTTTGTTTTTTTGTGGAGAGTTTGAGCACAATATGAAGATGTTTAGCTTTGTATATAGGGTTGAGTACCCTACTTAGATTTCATCAATATATTTATTTCTTACAAAAATGAAAAAATAAAAGTTACCCCAAGTGATAGAAACAAGAGAAAAAGTGCATACAAAACAACGTGTTCGTTGCACGATCGATTTATAAATGTTGCAATAATGATAAAAAGTAATATGCAAATTGATCTTTGATACCGAGTTTCTTTTAAACAATTAACCACATGATCATTGTTTTTTAATAATAAATAGTAATGTGAATTGAGTCAACAAGCGTAATTCATAATTGAGAAAAAAAATCTTTGAAATTTAAGGATAGTGTGTAGTGGTTGAAGAGGAGAACCAGAAGCTTACTGGAAGATGAAACTTGTTGAAGTTATTATAATGAGCGAGGTAAACCAAAGTATAAAAGCTGAAGATTTTTTTTTTCAATATCAGATCAAGAGAGACATAAATACTTAGTTGGATGATGATGGATTATTATTTCCTCCTACGTGAAAAAAAAAAATATATATATATATATACAAAATTTTTTGGAATTTTTTTAATATATATTTATATATATATTTTAAATTATAATTATATATTATTTATATTAAGTTTATATTATGGAAACTAATAATAATAAATAAAATAAAAATGTAATGAAAATATTAATTTATAAAAGAGATTAGGGTTTTGTTTTTGTTATAAAAATTTTCTACCATGTAAGTTATTATAAAAGTGTGTGAGAAGAAAAAATTACAAAAAAATAGATTAGAAACGGAGATTAGAATATAATCTTTAATTATGAAATTTAAGAATTTTGTGTTTTTCTACCTAAATTTTGCAAAGTTTTGAATTTATATAGGAGAGATGATAAATTTATATTAGAATAATTATGATAAATAGTAAAAGAATTAATTCTTTCTTTGAAGGAGGAAAGTTTGTGATAAACATGTAAAAAAATTGCATCTACGTTACATATCTCTAAAGTTTCTAGAGTTACATATAATGAATTTAAAAATTCATTAGAACGCGATTCAGAAAAAGTGTCATCAAATTTCACAATACTCACCAAATCAGATTGATGAGGTACGAAAGGTTTATCTAAAATGGTATTCATGGTTTGGTATCATATATAATAATGAATGATAATCATATTTGTCTGAATTATACTATTATGTGTGCTTGTTTTAAGTAGAAGAAATGAAGAGAGAATGAAGAGTTTTTTCTTAACTAAAAAAATAAAAAATATAATTTGGCATCCCCAAATTTTTTGTCCAAATTCTGCCAAAATATATATATATATATATATATATATATATATATATATATATATATATATATATATATATATATATAACAATAAAAAAATATTTTACACCGGTTTAATTAAAAACGTTTTAAAAAATCAGTGGTGACAATTTTGTATCTAAAGAGAGATATATTATATTAATTCATACTAAAATCCGAATAAAATATATAATGAAGTTAAATATTACATCGGAAAAAAACCGATATAAAATCTACTCAAGTTTGGTCTATTTTAGATGAGTTGTTTTCCAAGTTGTTATTGCTCTGGTTGTTGTCGCTTTTGGTTTGCTCACTGCTAGTACTATTCTCAAGAAAACACCTATGATTAATAATGAGTATTACTTTTTCCAAACACCTTTGATTAATTAATAATGACTATCATCATTTTCAAGTTACATAAATTTTAACTTTTTTAGGTAAGTCTATATAAATCTCTATAGCTTACACTCAGTATCAAAGTCTCCATATACACGGATATGTTGTTATGCTTTTTGTATTAATTGGTTGTCAACTTGGATGAATTGTGGAATAAAATTCGTATACTGTAAAAATATTCGTACCATGGGTATTTACAGATAAAACCCGCAATAGGTAGAGAATGTATATTGTAAATGGATACTCACGGATTATGGGTACATATAATTTGTATACTCACTTATTAACAGGATGGGTACGAATATCATAGTATCTATATTTGTGGATATCCATACCCGTTATACTCTAATTTAAATTAAAAAAAAAAACATGATTAAAATACTAACACATTGATTTTTGGGTTGTTTTTTATCAATTGGTTTTAAAATACAATCTCTTTTTCTTTGTAAATTGTCATTCAACACTATTTAAATGGATTATTTAAACTTTGTTTGAAATTTATGAATGTTATGTATTATATTTTATTTGAATTTATGGTTGTTGTTAAATATTTTAACTTTTTATTTTATAAATATCTGCGTGTACCTGCGAATATCCGTGAATATTAAAAAATATACGGGTACCCGTATAACGGATAATTTAAACAATTTTCAACATATATTTATATATTTATATTTGTATACAATGACATGTTCTTATTTATGAGCCAAATAGGTAAATCTAGGCTTTTTTGTAATTGAGAGTCTATTGTAATTCGAATTTGTAAAATAAGATTTTTTGAATTTTTTTTTTGCGAAACAGGATCAAGTCATCATGAGAAAAGACGATGTCGTCCTTCTCTCAACTGGTTTCATTTTTTTTTAAAAAAGAAACGATATTATTATGATAGAAACCGGTTTCTGCACATCTAAAATTAAAGTCGTGATGATGGATGCCGGTTTTAGTTTTGATGATAATCCGTTCCGATCTTTAATTAATATTTAATAGTAAATGATGTATTATGAGTCAGTGGCAGACTTAAAGGACATTACATCCAACTCAATTCATCAAATAGCAAGTTTTTTTAAATAGATAATGACAACAATAGAAACTCTGCACACGCATCACTAACGTAGAAATTCTAAAACCATGACTTTCTAAACATTATTAAGGATTTGTTCTGATGAAAAAAAAACAAACTAAAAGTAAAACCGTTCTTTACTCGGACGACTTCTCTCGTGCCGGCATCCATCATCACGACTTCTATTTTAGATGTGCAGAAACCGTTTTTTATGACGACATCACTTTTTCAGAAAAAAAAAATGAAATCGGTTTGGGGAGAACGACTTCACCTTTAATGTTGTCCTCTTCCATAACGATTTAATCTAATTTTGAAAAAAAAATTCAACGGACCCTGTTTTACAAATTGATGATATAAAAACCCAGAAATACAAAAATATCGTAAATCTACAACATAAAAATACAATTACTTGAAGATTAAAAGGTCTAAAATTTAAATTTTTCGCATATTAGATATTTTGTTTGTTTGTATTTTGATGTTCTTTAAATTAATCTTTAATTTTTGCTTTGTATTTATTGGTTTTAAATTACAAAAACATATGATTTTAATATTCTTAATGATATCAAATATTTAATTTTATAATTTAATATATTTACCAAATTTTAGTAACATATTTTTATCATTAAATTTTAATTTTAAAGATGAAAAAAAATCTTTAATAAAAAGAAAAATATTAAAAATTAAAAATTAAAAATTAAAAACAGCAAAAATAATCAAACAAAATCTTAAAAGTGGGTTTGGTTTAAAATTCTTTCTTTTAAATCAAACCAAATTGAACCAAACTTATTCATCAAATTTAATACAAATTTAACCTTTTATCACATTTAACATCAAATTTAATACAAATTTAGCATAAAAATGTATTAATTCATTAATACAAATTTAATTAAGTCAATTTACATTACATATTTAGGTACAAATCACACTTTACAAGTCAATTTTATAGGATCAAGTTAAGTTTAAAGTTTATTTTTTAATATAATATTAGAGTCATGGATTAACCTATCATAACGAAGTTTGTTGTTTGTTGGATATATTGTTCTACTCGTTCTATATTGGACAACCATTAGACCATCTATAAATATTTAGTCTTATATTTAAAATGTATATGCCTCACATTTTATCTTACATAAATTAAAAATAAAGTCAATTTATAATATAAAAATAGATGAATACCTTGTAAACTAATTTTATAAAATATACTTAAAAGTTAAGTTAAAACTAAATAGAAGTGTCTGATAAAATATTGAATGATACCCGTATTATGATTTAGTTGGAATTTATTTTAGGAAGAAATAACTTGTGGAGTGTAATCAAAGCACAACTACTACGTAGTTTCTCACACTTCTTTTCTTCTTCAGTCACTTCAATACTTTTTCAGCTACACTTAAATAACGACCCCAGTGCTTTACACTAGTCGGCAGGTACACAAGATTATTTTTATTTTTCTACAAAATATCACACTTTATTTATTTTTTTCTTCTTATTTTTATACCATAAATATTTTTGTGGAAAAGTTTGATGTTGTATATTTCGGCCATTAGATGATAACAAAAGAACGAAAAAATGAAGTGCTAGGAAATTTCCTTCTTTGCATTTGACAAAATAGGAATTTATTAGACTAACCTAAACCAATCTTAAACAATATTTGTTATTCCTTATAAATTTAACAGATATTAATGATTGAAGTATGAATTAAAAAGTTGGTGTCGAAATTTATATATAGACAATTTATATTTTAATAATTATAAATTTTCGTAATCTATAACCGAAAAAAGACCAAACAACCATCAATAAAGATATCTTAAAAAAAATATATTCCTAACATTTACTATATATATATACAATCTATTAGAAAAATATTTTTTTTTAAATATTGAAAAATATGTTTATTTTAATTTATCATTTTTTATTATCAATTAAAACAATATTAAAAAATAAACATTATTTAATACAAATGAATAAAATTATTAATAACAACTAAAATTATTACTTTTTTACTCATTTTTTCCATTTTTCAAATATGTAAAGGAGGATAACAACATCTTTCAATTCCAAATCTCAAAAACCTAGTTTAAGAGGTGTAGTTTTATTCTTATATCTTACTCTAAGTTTTTTTATTTTTGTTTAATATAACACTTTCAACTCATATTTTATTTATTTTTTATTAATTTTTTTCTCCTTTTCTCTTCCTTATTTTTTTTTGTTTAATTAGTCGAATGATACCTATTTTCGTTCAGATTGTCAATTGAGTTTCAACTTTTGAAAAAATGTAAATCCCTTCCGGAAAAAAATTATTAATACCGTTAACGATATTGATATTTAAAATGACTTACAAAATTAAGTATTGATATTTGTATTAAAATTTAGTTGTGAAAGTCATGAATACAATTAACAAGGTTAATAATTTTTGTCTAATTGAGACATTTAAAAAAAAAAATGGAACTAGATTAACATATCTTTAAAAATTGACACATCTAAATAAAATAGATATTATTTGACTAATTAATCCTGTGTTTTTTCCTTTACAAAACTAATTGAAATTGATAGTTTTGGAGAATTTGAAATGGTTGAACACAAATTTTAAGTTCAGAAAAAAAAAAAAAAGAGAATGATTGATGTGATTTGCACATGAATGGAGGAATTAATGTGGAGTTTGGTGTTAAAAGGGCTTCCATAATTAAAGCGTTGGCTTTGGCTTTGGCTTGGTTAGGGCTAACACACGCAAGCGACCTATGGTGGAGATTCAAGTGGAATAAAAGAACGTGGTAAACCAAAAAGCAAAAAGCAAAGGTGCATGAATGAAACCACAAATCTACTTTTAATAATGCTATATATTTTTTTTATTTTCATTTTTATTTTTACAATAAATTATTTAACAAATAAATATATAACTTCATCTAATGAAAATGAAAATAAAATATAAATTGTTGAATTCTCGTGGGTAGTATGAGAAGATGCGGTAACAAGAGTGGTGGAGAATCCAAATATAAATATAAGTTTAACACTAAGTAAAATTAAAAAATAAATCATAAACTTATTATCTTAAAAATTTTGAGTTGAAAATTGTATTGATTTTTTATAAATTATACTGATGTTTCTTTAATAGCATATCTCTCTCCTACGAATTCTCTTCATGGTATCATCGTAAGTTTAATGTTTATTAAGTATTGGAAATAAAAATAACCATATATATATATATATATATATATATATATATATATATATATATATATATATATATATATATATATATATATTATGTGTTTTTAGAGATAAGAGAAAGATATATACTTACTTAACTTATACCGATTAGAGTGTTTTTAACCAAATTGATTGAAGGAAATAAAGATGGATGATGGTGACCTAATAACCTCTGCTTCAACATGATCATGTATGTTTTCGTGATTATGATTTTGTTGTGTGTGGTGATTAAAAAAAATGATTTTGTTATTTGTATATTTGGCAATTGAAAATAAAGGAATAGGATAGGTGCATGAACAATATCTTTGTGAATTTGATCTTTTATTTTGCCACTTTTTTGGGTTGTTTAAGCTCATACATATACGATTAATAGGATTTTATTAGATTCTCTCCAATTAATTAATAAAAACAACTTTTGTTTGATAAATTTGTCTCATTAATGACTTTATTATTTAATGTACACTACTGAAATATAACACCTACCTTCAATTGAGTTTTTTTTTTTTTTTTTTAAAATAAATAAAATTTAACTTTTTTTTTAAATTAATTTTTTTTTTTTTTTTTTTATGATAACATAATGAATGATTATATTTATTAAACAATACCTGTCCCATTTATTAGGAGAGATTAAGTTTGATCTGATATTCAAATCTTGCAATTAATATGCATTTATAGGATGAATTATCATATGAATAATGGCAACAGGTGCCTTTCAGTAATGAATATTGAATTTTTGTAAAGTTTATAAATAACCGTAATATTAAATGAATTCTGATTTTAATAATTATTAGTATATTTTCATCTAGAGGAGAAAAATATCTATAAGTGTTATACATATATAATTCATAATTATTTGTTAAAGAAATGCCCAAAACTCTCTAATTTTAATTTTTTGTTAATTTAAGTTTTTCTATGTTTAATTATATTTTAATTTTTAACAACATTAATATATAGTTATTTTATTATTTAATTAATTTTTAACATCTTTTGTATCAAATAAATTATCAATTATAAATATATAAAATTTATGATATTTTTGTTCTTTAAATAAAATAAAAATACATTAATAATTATTAAGATGATAACTTATTTAATATCACAATTATCTATAAATTTTTATAAAAATTCAATGTTCATTAGTTACACGTTCTTAGTACTATTATTATAAAAATTATCTAATATTCATATATATTGCAACAAACCATATTAATAAAATTTAGCATTATGTGACTGCACACAATCACATCTACAAGGTCACAATTTTTAATGTTAAATAGATTGACACTAATTTTAATATTTATTTTATTGCTTATTGGAGTTATCATTGATTAGATCAACGGTAATTTAAAATATTTTTAATATTTGTTTAAATTAGCAACGGTTAAAATGACGTTAATTTATATATTATGATATGAATTTGTACACTATCATGACAATAAATAGGAATTATAGACTATTTTTAATCCAAAAGTCCATATTTAAAAATCATAGATTTATGCTCTCATAATTTCTCTCTCTCATGTTTCTATGTTAATATGCTCACATCTCCTTCAACCCAACTCATCTCTTTTGTCGACACACATCTTCTCCATCCACTCTCATCTCTCATCTACATTGATAACATTCATCCACACTCATCTCTTGCATCTGCACCCATCTTTTCCATCCATACTCATCTCTTGCATTCATACTCATCTCCTTCATCCACCACTAGCACAAAAAGGAGTTATTACGTCTAGTTATTTACATCCGACCAATGGATATCAGACGTGAAAAATGCACAGTGGCCAATGAAATAAAATTTAAAATAAAATACATTAGTGATGACTTGACACACACTAAACTATTTTAATTAAAAATCAATTTAAAAATTAATGATGAACTAGCGTTATCTTAGCCAACTCTACTTAAAATTGACATTCAAAGGTTGACACTTATTGCTATTAAATGTATGCATGTGTGATGTGCTATGTTTTTTATGATGCCCATAATAGATTTACATTGTTAATTTGACATGGATGTGATATCCTAAAAATATCAATTTGTTGTCCCGATAGTTGACTAGGTTACTAATATAGTTAACTACGCATATCCTGGAACTTGGTGTTGGACTCTATCATAATATAGTTGACTAGCCAACTAATGTAGTCGACTAAGTTTGTGCTTGTAGCAGTTGTTACATAAAAAAAGTTTTTGCACTTCCCGATAGTCGACTAGCCAACTAATGTAGTCGACTAGGTTCGTGCCTGATTGCAGCTGTTATATAAAAACAGTTTCTGCACTTTCTGCAAACAAGAATCTGAAAAACCAAAAGAAAGAAAGAGAAGTGCGACACAGGTTCTTGGAGCTATCTTGGAAGGTCCTCTTGAAGATTTCTATCAAGACACATTCAATTTTGACTTGGCAAGATGAAGAAATTTCAGTCTTGGAAAAGGTGTACTCAATCCATTTTGTAGGCTTTGTTCTTGTGTTTTGATACAATTTGAAACTATGTGTTTCTGTTTTTTTGTCCTAAGCAAGTGTGTGATAGCCTTGCTGTTGTGTGGTTGTGCAAGTGTGTGGATGCCTTGCATTTGTGTTCCTTTATCTTAGAATTTAGATTTATCAAGTGTATTTGTAAATCTTGAAATTCTTGTGATA
>Ga0214542_1007372_pt1 | contig 19165 bp, 13 predicted proteins | sample CNSS1metaG_FD_160096 | JGI IMG/M metagenome (GOLD analysis project Ga0214542, IMG submission 160096) | Root nodule microbial communities from cowpea collected in UCLA plant growth center, Los Angeles, California, USA - CNSS1 | ecosystem: Host-associated > Plants > Roots > Nodule | place: USA...
ACATCATTTATGCGCCCCAATCACCATGCGCCACCTAACATTGCTTTCTTACTCCTAATTAACCTACAAAGCAAATAAACATAGATTAGTATGTTGGCTTAAATCAAGTCAACTATATTCAACAAGTCAAACCTAGTCAAAGGTTAACAAGTCAACTAAAGTTTACTCAACTAAGTCAACTTAGGGAATCAAAAATAACAAACACAAATGAAAGGGATGAAGGATTAGTGAACTTCCTTTCTAAACATGCTTAGTCTTCTTAAGCATGTATCTTCATCCTTGGTTAGGGTCAATCATTCATCACTAAGTCATCATTAATCCCCAAATATAAATTATTTATATTTATATAAGGGCTAAATATGTGTTTAGTCTTTAAACTATGCCTTCAAATTGGAATTCGTCAATTTCTCAAAGTTTGATATAATTTAGTTCCTAAACTTTTGAAATAAATAGATATAGTCCTTCTAGCCCAATTACGTTAAGTTTTTTTTTTTTATGTGACAAATGTCGTTTCAGGATGACATTTGAACTGTTTCAACCATTTGACATGTTCCAACTCAAATGTTAGTCTAGTGCACCGTTAAACACGTAAAATAATTTAACATTGTTTTGTTAAAAGAACCATATTCGTTCATTTTAAAGTTTAATGATCAAAATGTATGAAAGTTTAAGACAAAGACAAACTCTAATTTCACATCCAAATTTAGATAGTAGAGTCATATATATTATAGACTAAATTACTTTTTTGGTCTTCGATTTTGTCAAAAAGTGTCAATTTAGTCTTGATTATTTTAAAAGTGATTCAATTTGGCCCTTATCGTTAGTTTTTCACAATCAGTGTTAAATTAAAAAAAAACACAAATTGACAAGTTGCACTGACTTTAACACTATTTGTGAAAAACTAACGACAAGGACCAAATTGAATCATATTTAAAAAACTATAACCAAATTGATACAAAAAAAATACAAAATGACCAATTTGAGACTTTTTGACAAAAATAAGGACCAAAAGAGTCAGTTAGTCTATATTATATAATTACAATTATACATGAAGATTTTATTTATTGTTCAATTTTAAATATATTTTTTTAATGGTGTATTTCTTTTTATACTAATAACTAATAAAAATTTAAGAACATGAATTTAGTTGAGTTAAAATCCTTGCACTACAAGAAAATTTGTTATTGATGACATAAGCCAAACCATAGGCCCAGTCTAAGACCCAAAGATGATGACATACGTCCAACCATGTTGTCTAGTAAATAAAAGCTATCCAAGTAGCTATAGCTTGGATTAAGATTTTATTAAATTAGATTTAATTTTTTGGCCATGTATTTACGCCATGCTTAAAATAATTAAGATTTAATTACTCTTTTAGTCCTTGTTTTTGTCTAGAAATATCAAATTGGTCCATTAATTTTTTTTTTGTTTCAATTTGGTCCCGATGTTTGAAAAACTGATGTAATGTGATCCTTTTTGTTAAATTTTTTGAAACAAATCAAGGATTTTTCATCAAAATTGAAGTTGCTAATAAGGATGATTTGCTTTAGTGTTGTAATTAACATAATCATAGTGTCAATTTTGATAAAAAAAATCATTGATCCGCTTCAAGAAATTTAACAAAAAAGACCAAATTGTATTAATTTTTAAAAAATCAGGATCAAATTGAAACTTAAAAAAATTGGAGGACCAACATGACATTTTTGAACAAAAACAAGGACCAAAAGAGTAATTAAACCCATAATTAAGTTGCACATTAAAATTGGATCATGAAAAATCACCTAGCATTTATATTGGGCATCAATTGATCCAATTCAAATGCTAGGCAAAGAAGCACATTCTAGATCACCACACATTTAACATATTTAGCACATGGTGCAAACATGTTAAATGTGAGGTGCCACATGTCACTTAATCCATTTTTCAAGGCTAGGAAGTTAGAGCACATGTGCTGAAAATTCTTTTACGTTTTCCATCTCTTTTGGCCAAGAGATTGGAGTCTCCTTTCTATAAATGGAGAGCTCCACCCTTTGTAAAAATAACTTTTGAATGCTAGTGTTATGTTGTTGAAATCACTCCACAACTTGTATTTCAGAGTCACTTACTAGAGCTTCCCTTAAGAACCTCCTCTAGCTTTCCTTCTCTAAAATTGGCCAAACCTTCTTAGGGTTCTACATTAATGTTAAGGTTTCTTGTCTAAGGTTCTCCTATTACTCTGTTATAATTAGCTTTTAAGTAGTGTAGTTTCTAGGTTATTATAGACAGATTTATTGTTCCTAAAATTCAGTTTAGTTTCTTAGCACTTATAATGTCTCTACATAGTTTCTTACCTTTACCAAGTTCTAGCTTAGTTTTGATATTAGTTTCGTACCTAAGTTTGGTTTTAAAGTTAAGTTTAGTTTAGACTTTATGAGTTAGTTTTATATTTTACATAATCATTAGTTAGCATATACGACCCTAGTTAGCACATAGAATTAGCTTAGTTAGTGAATCTAGTGCATTCAATTATGTCTAATTTTGATTCCTTTAGGTGAATAAAAGATTAACTTATGTTTGGTAACTTGTGTGCAGGATAAAACATTCAAAACAATGGTTGAAATTTGATTGGAAATCTGAATTTGTGGCATCCAGCAGCTGCACACAAAGATGAAGCAAAATTGAAGAGTAATTCTAGGATGGAAGTTTGACCTTAGGGTTGACTTCCAAATATGTAGGCTAGATTGGTGATTCAAGAGTTGGAAGCCCCCAAGAACACTAAAAGGGATTGGAATATAGCGAAATTGTCATGAAATCAACACTCATTCCACCAAACATAGTTAGTTTAGTTAGCTTGTGGTATTGACTCTTGGGTATTTTTAACTAGAGTACCTAGTTAACATAGTTCTTTTTTCGCAATTGAATTTGGCTCTAAAGAATGGTATTAGCTTTGAGAGCTTGTTCAATTTAACAATCCACACTAGCTTTAAGACACAAACCAAAGACATCAAGGCTTCTTCAAAACAATAAGTTCAGAGCTCATATCAGAATCACCAAAATTGAATTACCTAGACTGTCCAATTGAAGTCCAATTCAAGAATAGTCTTTCTCCAATTAATCACAATCAAATTGGCACCTAGCAAATCAAATAAACCAAAATTTCTCAACTAGGCACAACATTTCTAAGACCAAAGTTCAATTAGAAACAAACATAATTAATAAGTAAGTAAATCTGCAACAGTTCATACGAAGTAACAAACATGTGAGAATTTATGTGCAGCAAGTTTCCATAAAGCTGCCAAAATAGGGAATAGAGAACTCCATAAATCTGCCAAAATCACTTTATAAATCTTCAAACAAGTTAGAACAAGTTGATTAAATTATGTGCAACAAAAGTTAATCAAGCCTTGCTATAAATCTGCCCCAAGCCCCAAGTCCATAAATTTGCCCTAAGTCCATCTCAAACACTAACACTTGAAATGCATGGCCACCTTAATAAACCCCCTGCATTAAACACTACCAGGCAGGTTCGTGAACCATTCCCACTACACCGTAGAAAAATTGCGAAAAGGACAAACACAACCATAGAAACTCTTGGCAGCACTCACGTGAAATAAAACTGAATTTGAGTACTCAAACCAAAGACCAAACAAAACGTGAAACCAAAAACAACTATAGAACATGAAAACATTGATTTTAACTTAGTGCAACTACCTTTAGACAAACCAATCATGCGGAAAAAACCCAAAAGGACACATGCACAAATTTGTAAACATCAATACACAAATTTAACTATGTTCATGTAATAAGAGTAAAAGAGAAAAAGAAAGCCCATTCATTTCAAGAAAAAAATACATTCACAACCAACTACTCATTACATTAAGGCTACCAAGTGTTATTTATGAATCACAAAACATCAACATGTTACAACTCAATAAATACATGGAAACTAGAGCAATGCATAATCTAAAGTGAGTGAGTGTGATGCAGATGAGCCAAAAACAACCATAATAGAACCTATATGAATTAGTAGCCTATATGAATTATCTAGAAGCCAGATGCAACCATAACAATACATTCATAAGCAGCAAACAACCATTAGACAAGAAACACAAGCTAACCATGGGGTACAATATCAAAATTTAATAACAAAACACAAATTTGGCAGGGGGTACATTCTTAGACATTGCCATTTACCTTCCTTGACAGTACAACCACAAATTTAGCAGCCTCCCTCTCGCGAATATCTCTGCCAATGAATGGGGTTCCTTATGCCTCCCTCGCAGCATCTATGATGTTCTTAACCTACAAAACACTATATAATTCAGAACACATGGATGGGATGGCAAAAAGAAGACGAAAAACCCATACTCACCAACAACTTCTTCGTCAACGATGTGCCGACATGAGGATTACAACGATGCAGGGATTACTCTCAGGCAACAACGTGAGCAACGTTGAAGGCGTTGGCACCGACGACACTATTGTTCTTATCGGTTCTCTGGTGCTAGGGGATCTTCATCTAGGTGATAGAGATTTGAGGATGGAGTAGTTTTGATTTTGGGGGAAACGTTCTGATTTGGGGGAGGGAGTCTAAAATGTTTAAGTTTTGTAGTCGACTAACATACCAAAGAATTTACCGACAGATACAACTGTTGGTAAAGGTCATACAACCTACCGACATCATTATCGACGGATCAATGGTCTATTATGTTTTATCACCGAATTATCGACGGATACATCCGTCGGTAAATTCAACATTTACATCCGCTAGTAAATCCGTCGATAAAACAAATTTTCAAAGGCATTTATTTTGTCGGTAAATATCTGCCAGTAATACTAAAAAGTTTTTTTTGTAGTGATTCACCAACAAAATCCACACCAGCGTGCATCCAATTCTACTACATTGTTTTCGCTACTCATCCATGGAGCTTCCTTCTTTCATCAATCTCGCAAATGGAGGCTCATCAATTCTTATCTACGTCCAAAATTTGTAGGTAATGAAAAATTTTCGTAAGTAATTTGATGTTTTCTACAAACTACCTATGAAATCTATTTCGTTGGTAATAAGCTCATAGGTAATTTTATCTATGAAAATATGCATTCATAGGTAACTTACCAATGAATTACCTACAAAATTATTCATTAGTAATTACCTACAAAACTAAAGCGTTAAAAATTATCTATGAATATTACCTACAAAATATAGTGCAGAAAAATTATCTATGAATAGGAAAGGTACATGTCTAAGTACTCAAGTTACGTACGAAAATCTCCATAGGTAACTTACGAAAATCTTTGCATGTAATTTAGATATGAAAGCTTTCGTAGGAAACTTACATACAAACATTTTCGTGGGTAACTTGCTTACGAAATTTTTACACACTTATGAGTAGGTTATAAGTTAACATGCATCAATCACAATAAATGATTTATAACTTACATTTATAATTTACAATCCACCTACATTTATAATTTCTTAATTAATTTTGTAATTTAATAAAATATCTTTTATAATGATAAATAAAGAAACAGAAAAGTTATAACACTACAAAAAAATTAACCGACTTATAATTTCCTTCATGATGTAAGATAGCATGGTATATTTGTTCAAAAAGTATTGATACTTCTAATTCTACATCTAACTATCCAAAAATAAAAAAAAAAAATACACACTTAACTCGTTTTACTTCTTCTACTTGATCGTTTTATATTATTTGGAGATAGCATACCACTTCCAACATCCAGTGCATAAAATAAATAAAAAATATGAGTAATATTTTATTAAAATAAATTTACTGATAAAGGTATGAAAAGCGGTATCCATATTGTCCAACATCATATGCCAATGAAGAATAAGGAAACGATAGTCATATGACTGATCACCATAGTCATATGGTCTATATCCAATGAAGAATAAGGAAACCATTACATATATATTATATAAAACTATTGTACCATGAAATTATACTTCAAACAAACAAAAGGTAGTGACAATACCATCAAAAAATATGCAATCAGAAATTTAACATATCCCCACATGATTATTATAAAAATGTTGAGCCAGTAGCTAAATTATGGAAGAAGGATATACTCAATGGAAATTGTTGCAAAAGATGTGACACCAATATCATAGCCAAATAGTAGGCCACCAACAACTGGGAAGAGAAACCTGGAAATTTTTAAACGCATTTTAGGTAAGACTATAAGCATAGATCTCTTAAATTTCTTCTTCTCTTCCTCTCGAAGGAAAAATCACATAATTCGATATAACCATGACAAATATTCATATTATTCACTTTCTAGATTATGAATGAAAAGACATGAAGAAATTGAACGTGTGTATGTAGGATCATCATGGATTAAAAGACATGAATTCTTCACATATCCCTCAGTAGACATATATAGAAATATACACACTACTATACCTAATAGTAATTCCAGAATATTAGTATAATTGATGAATTCATTAAAGACAAATCACTTCAATTTGTATGATTTCAAATAAAAATAACAGACAACATAGAATACAGTGCATGGGTATATATACATTTATACACATGCCAAGAAGCATAAACACAATGTACGAGAGGAATTCCTAGTCCCTGTTAAAGGAAATATAATAAAGTGAACGTGAGAGAGAGATATTTGAACGAATGGACTGTTGTATTATTGAATGGAAGGCACCAGGCTATTAAATAGCTCGTACACAACTAAGAAAAACAAAAAAAAAGCCTACATTTAAAGGGCACACTTGAAACTGAATAAAAACTATCCCTAATAAAGTGGGATTTTATTGGACCAGTTCCTGATATTCTTTTAATTCGTTTGTTGTTGATTAAGGGGTACACCTGTAGGCCCATAGCACTTCCACTAGTTCTTCTGGCCATTGGCTCCAATCGCTTACGTAGTTCCACTAGTATAACCTTGTTTGCTGTCTCGGCTTGTCCATTGGTCTGTGGGTGTTCAACAGAGCTGGTTACATGTTTGATGCCAAGACTGGTATAGAATTTAGCGCGTTCTTTGTCTATAAACTGTCGGCCATTGTCGGTGATGATTGTATGTGGGACGCCATATCAGCATATAATATCCTTCCAAACAAATTGCTGGACTTGTTGGGCTGTAATAGTGGCTAAGGGTTTGGTCTCTATCCACTTGGTGAAGTAGTCGACGACTACTATTAAGAACTTTACTTAACCTTTGCCGGGGGAGAAAGGGCTGAGGATGTCCATTCCCCACTTTGCGAAGGGCCACAGGGATAGTATAGAGTGAAGCTGCTCTTATTTCTGGTGGATAAGGTTGCCATGCTTCTGGCATGGTATGCATTTTTTGACGAAGTCTTGGCAGTCTGCCTCTATGGTTGGCCAGAAGTAACCGATGCGAAGGATTCGGGTAGTCATGGTGCGTGCGCTGGAATGGTAGCCACATATGCCCTCATGTAATTCTTTAATTATGTACTGAGCTTGTTCTACCGTGATGCATTTGAGAAGTGGTTGGCCATATCCGCGTTCGTACAGGTCATTACCTATCATCGTGTACCTGGCGGCTTTAATTATCCAAGTTCTGTTAGCGTTAGGTGGAGGGTTACCGGTTTAGAGGTACTGGATGTAAGGAGTTGTCCAATTGTCGGCTTGGTGTTGGGTTAGGTTATGGCAAGTATTTGTGATGGAAGGGGCGGACAGTGTTTGCTACAATAGTGATCGGTGACGGGTTTTTAACTTGGTGCTGGCTAGTTTGGATAATATGTCGGCTATAACATTTTCGGATCTGGGAATGTGTTGGATGCAAACTTGTTCGAAGGCGGACTGGACGACTTTCCGGACCAAATGGTAATATTGTAGGATGGTAGGGTCTTTGATCTGGAACTTATCATTTAAATGGCCTACAATAAGCTTGGAATCGGTTTTGCATGTTAGCGACTTGACACAACCTCGTGGGCCAGTGATAAGCCGGCGAGGATGGCTTCATACTCGGCTTGGTTGTTAGATGTCTTGAAGGCGAAGTGGAGGAATTTTTCGATGAGGATGTCGTTGGGGCCTTCTAGCACGATGTCAGCACCTGCCCCCTTCGGGTTTAACGAACCATCAACATAAAGTGTCCATTGGTCCTCTTCAGGAGTTTGTTGGAGATCGTGGACAAAGTCTAGAAGGCATTGAGCTTTGATGGGACCGTGAGGTTCGTAGCAGATGTTGAATTTGGATAACTTAACGACCCAGGACGACATCTGCCCCGCAAGGTCTGGTTTCTGCAATATCTTCTGAATTGGGTAGTCAGTTTTGACGATGATGTTATGATTTTGGAAGTATGGGCGTAGGCGGCAGGCTGCGTGTGCCAAGGATAGGGCCAACTTTTCCAACATCTAGTACCAAGTTTCGGGGTCTTGCAGGGTTCTACTGACGAAGTAAACGGAATGTTGGATGTCGCCGAGATCTTGAACCAGCACGGCGCTTATGGTGTGATCTATGGCGGTGATATAGACCAATAAGGGTTGATGAGTATCCGATTTATGGAGGATGAGTGGTGAGGTGAGGGTGGTTTTGAGCTTTTGGAATATTTGTTCACAATCATCATTCCACGTGAACTTGGCGGATTTTTTGAGCAGCTGTATGATGGGTTGGGTTTGTTCGGCTAGTTTGGGAAGAAAGCGGAAAATGGACGTGAGGCGGCCTGTGAGACGTTGTACTTATTTGATGTGGTGGGGCTTCGCATTTCAATGATCGCGTTGCACTTTTCAAGGTTAGCCTCTATGTCGCGCTAGGTCAGCATGAATCCAAGGAATTTGCCATAGTCGACACCGAAAACGCATTTGTCGGGGTTCAGGAGGAGGTTGTATTGCCTTAACGCGGAGAAGACTGCCGACAAGTCCTAAGTGCTCTGGTGATGGCTTGGGGATTTGACAACCATGTCATCAACGTATACTTCAACACATTTGCCCATTAAATGGCTGAAGACTTTGTCCATCAATCGTTGGTAGGTTGCTCCTGCATTTTTAAGACCAAATGGCATGACCTTGTAGAAGTAGTTGGCGTCGTCTATAATTAAGGTGGTTTTGTTCATGTCGGATGCGGCCATGGGAATTTGGTTATAACCGGAGTATGCATCAAGAAAACTGAGGACTTTGTTACCGGCTGCGCCGTCGACAAGTCGGTCAATATTGGGTAAGGGGTAGGCATCTCTAGGACATGCTTTGTTGAGATCCGTGTAGTCAACACACATCCGCCACTTATCGTTGGCTTTCTTAACTAGGACCACGTTTTAGAGACCCAAGTGGTATAGTGGGCTTCTTCGATAAACCCCGCGCTTAGCAACTTATCGGCCTCGGCCTTGGCTGCTAGGCGTCACTCATCGCCAAGTTTGCGTTTTTTCTAGGAGACATAACAGGCCTTCTTGTAAATGGATAACTTGTGGGATGCCACTTAAGGGTCAACTCCAGGTAAGCCAACAGCTGACCAAGCAAAGAGGTCCGTGTTACCGACAAGGGTGGGTGTTATGATGTCACGTTGTTCAGATTCTAGCCTAGTACCAAGTTTGATGGTGTGGCCATTAGGGAGCTCCAAGGGGGTGGTTTCTTCAACAGGTTCAAGGCGGACATCCTGGCCTACTCTAGGGTCTAGATCATCACCAAACAAAGAGATCTCGGAGTCGGATGGTCACTCAATATGATTGGTTTGCAGGATGGGAAGCTGTGGACGTAGGCTGGCCATGTAGCATTCGCGTGCGAGGTGTTGGTCGCCATGAATGGTGAGGATGTCGCCAGATGGGGAAGGGAATTTCATAGCCAGATGAGGTGTGGAAATAACAACGCCAAGGGTGTTGAGTGAAGGTCGGCCAAGGAGGACATTATAAGATGTAGGTGCATTGACGATAAGGAAGCAGATAGGAATTGTCTTTGTTTGGGCGCCATCGTGAAAGACGGTGTGGAGGTCAATGTAGCTGCGGGTGGAAAATTTTTCCCTAGAAAAGCCATAAATCGGTTCATCATAGGGGACCATGGTGATGTCTGAGAGTTGAAGTTTCTGGTACGTAGCCCAATAGAGGATGTCGACGGAGCTGCCTTGGTCGACGAGGACTTTCTTAACTGCATAGTTTTCTATTTCAACGGTGATGGTTATGGGGGCATGCGGCGTTTGTGATGAGAATGTGTTATGTGGTTGATGGATTGGATATGGCAGAGGTGTCTCTTCCTGGTGGAGGAGGTGGATCCTCCACTAGCAAAACCACCAGAGATGGTGTTGATAATGCCGTGTAGGGAGGGTCGGCGGGGGTGACATCGGTGCGAGCTGGTTGGGGGTCAGGGTTTGCGGGTTGGTTTGGGCGTTTATCATGGCGAGGGTCGCGGGGAGGGCGTCGGTGGTCAGAACGAGGAGGATGTTGGGATCGAGGGGAGTGGTCATCTTTTCGGACAAAGCGGCGGAAATGGCCAGTACGAACCAATTCTTCAATTTTATCTTGGAGTGCTTTACATTCCTTTGTGGTATGGTCGTGGTTTTGGTGATAGCGGCAGTATTTAGTCATGTCCGTGTTGGGGGCGTAGTTGTCTTGCATGGTGGTGGGATGAGGTCGGCGTGTAAGGCTTCATCAAGGAGGTGGGATCTGGGAACATTTAGAGGGGCGTATCTGGTGAAGCGCGGTTGTCGGGGTTCCCGAGGTCTCGGATCAGGGCGGGGAGGTTGTGGAGTGGGGTTGGCAGTAGATGGGGCGTAATCATTGCAAAAATTTTTACTGAGAGTTTGCATTTCCTCCATACGAACGTAATCGACCGCACATAGTTTCAGCTCATGCATGGAGGCAGGTGGGTGCAGGTAGACGTTGGCGAAGGGGCCGGGTTGAAGAGTCGGGGCCATGCACTGAAGTATCATTTCTTGGTTGAGGTGTGGTGTGCGAAGGGCAGCCTTGCTGAAATGATCAATAAATGCCCGGAGCGTCTCGTCTCTTTCTTGTCTGACGTCGAGTAGTGAGATTGTTGTAGTTTGATGCAGGTGACTGCCAACAAAGGTGAGTGGTAAACATGTAGGAGAGGGTGTCGAAGCTATCAACGGAGTATGGGGGAAGGGTGGTAAACCATTCGAGGGCAGGGCCCTTGAGGGTGGTAGGAAAGGCTTTGCAAAAAACGGCATCATGGGAGGTGTAGAAGGCGACGTGGGTTGAGGTGTTCATCGGGGTCGATTTCACCAGTGTAACGCTCCAGCGTGAAGGGTTCCCACTGGGTGGGAAGGGGGGTGTTGGCGATGAAGTCAGTGAAAGGGTGACGGCGCCTGGGTTGGTGATATGGGAGCGGGTGAGGAGGGATGGGATGGTGGACGAGGGTGGGAAAAGTGGAGGTGAAGTTGTGAGGAGGGGTGTGGGTAATAGGGAGGTTGTGAGGGTTGTAGGGTGGGATATGAGTGGTGTGTAGGGTGGTGGGCATGTTGTAGGGCGGGATGTGTGTGGTGGGCAGGGTGGCGGCGGGGGTGGGAGCCACAGTATTTCCTAGGAGGGTGGAGTGGAAGTGAGTAGGGTGGGTTGAGAGGATGAGAGTTTGTTGGGTGGTGGTGAAGGTGTGCGAGGTAGGATTGTACTCATTTTCCTTTTCAGTAGGCTGGAAAGCTAGGGACCCTGCAGCATCAGATGTTTCTTTGGCCTTTCCCTTTTGAGTGGGATCGACTTCGATCTTTCGCCTTAGGCGAGAATTCTCCTGTTGCAATGCTTCCATCTCATCAGCATTGCGCTTCTTCAAGTCAGCCAGCTCCTGTTGCATCTTGGCTTGACCGTCTAGGATGGCGGCCAGATCCGGAGTGATGTTAGCAGGTCATGAGGGGTCTGCTTCAACTTGCTTGTTAACTCCTGGTCTGCTGCGGGTAGAAACCATTTTCGGAGAAAGCGGGTGGTAAAGTACTATCTCGTGCCCCATAGTGGGCGCCAATTGTTCCTGCAGAGAACAAAAAAGGTATGTCAGACACAAGTATTACCTTACTCTGGATCGCCATCTCCTCAGTAGGCTCCTTCTCGGTTGATATATATCGCTTATGTGTATCTCGGTGTGATCGATTTGGACTCGGGAGGGGTTACTTGTAGAAGGGACTCCGAAGTTCAAGTCAGCGAAATCTCTCAAAAAGTCAAATTTGGTGATTAGGGAAGTAATGAATGTGTATCTTTAATTCGTGGGGTCCATGCATATTTATAGATTATTAATGATGTCTGGCCACGTCATGGGTTGGGCCCTTGTTTGGGCTGTAGGTGGGCCTGGGCCCTAGCCTAGGCCCTTAGTTCGATTATTGTGGGACTGGTGAATCTTATTGAAATGTTCTGCTTTTGCCAAGTCTTTGGTTGTTTTCGTAGAGTTATCGGCCTAAGCCGGTTACCCTTTAGCGGCTTAGGCAACTATTGTTGTTTTGGTTTGTTTGATCAATGTCGCTTCTTAGCGGTTTAGTCCGGGTACCCTAGCATGTATATGGTGACTGTTATTATTCGGCTAGGCCGACTAGGTGTGGTACAAAAATAATGTTGTTTTTCATCAAATTTGTGTGCATACTCTCTGAAACAAAATATGACTATTCAACCCTAAAGACATGCCAAATTTACCATGAAAAGGTGCAACTCAATTACTTCTTAAAAGTAACTTTTTGTTTTTAATATTACTTGAATGACTAGAAAAAATCAATTTAGCCTTCGACAAAATTGGTGACCAAATGGGTAAAATCGGTAACTAACATCCTTAGTCACTGAAAATAAATAGTGATGAAAATCCTGATCATAAAACAGTTAGACACCAATTTTAAAATTGGTATTACAGTCGCTAATTGTTCAGTATAAATTTGGTCACTTTAGTATTAGAGACCAATTTAACCACACAAATTCTAGTTGTTAATTCGGTGGCTAATAGGTTGTGGTGGTGGTGGTGGATGTGGTGCTAATGTTGATGTTGGTGTTGGTGGTGGTTGTGATGGTGGTGATGTTGGTTATGGTGGTGGTTGTGAATGTGGTGGTAATGATGGTGTTGGTGGTGGTTGTGGTGGTAGTGGTGGAGGTGGGAGGAAACAAACTTATGAGTAGCAACAAATTGTAAAAGTAAATAATTTAGTTATTTTATAATTTATATTAAATATTACTTAAAACTTTTATCATGTTAGTTTACTCTAATTAAATAATTTTATGAAAAATATTATGTATATGGTTTAGCAACCAAAAATATTTGGTGGCTAAATACCATAGTAAATATATGTTATAAAATAATATTATTATCGGTTGCTAAATCAGTAGCTAAAACATTACATATTAAATAATACTTTAGCAACCTAAAATATTCGGTGAATAATTACCATATTAAACAGTGGCAAATCTTGACCAAAAGTGTCGGAGGGGCCAAAGTAATATAATTTTGAGATCATTAGATTCAATTATTAGTATAATGTTTCAAAAAATGACTTCTCTAACTGAACATTTTTTATCATTAGTATAATGTTTCAAAATAGGTGAAGAGGTAGAATCTATCTTGTTTTAGTCAATAATTTTCTTTTCATCACTCTTAAACGATTAATGTATTCTTCCATTCTTTATCAATATACTTTTTTTTTGTAAATAATACTAAAAAATAATTGATCATAATCTAATAAAAAATTAAGACACGTAATTATTAAAAGAAAAATATATTCATTATTATTAATACATAATACATCATTATTATTTTCTATATTCATAAAAAAAATATACAAAAAGCTCATGAGATAAAAAAAATAATGTTTTTGTTCCTGCAGAGAACAAACAAGATAAGTTAGGCACAAGCGTCACCTTACCCATGTAGTCCGCTATGTCCTCAGTTGGTCTCGTCCCGGTTGATACATGTCGGCTTGGACCTAGGAGGGGTTACCTGCAGAAGGGACTCCGAAGCTCAAGTAAGTAAAAGCTTTCAGAAGGTCATATCAGTGATTAATGGAGAAATGAATGCGTACCTTAAATTACTAGGGTCCACGTGTATTTATAGAGTATTAATCATGTTTGGTTATGCCATGGGCTAGGCCCTGACTTGGGCTTCAGTTTGGGCTGTAAATGGGTTGGGCCCTAGCCCAGGCCCTTAAGAGGACTCACTGAACACTAGGGGGACCTTAGTTTTACTAAGTATATTGGAGTAGTCAGCCTAGGCCGACTACTTTCCTTGGCGGTTTATGTTGGTTATGTGTTGCCTTGTGCAAGTTGTTTCTCTGGACGTTTAGGTTACCGGTTTAGTCTGGTAAGGCTTAGGCCAACTCGGCTTAGGCTGACTACTTGATTGCTTTGGCATATACGTATCGTTTTATTACTACTTTGTCGAGTTGGCTAGGTGTGGTACAATTTTCATTATCAAGTAAGACAAGAGACGGGAAAGGAAGAGGATAAATGAGAAATATAATGAGTTTATGTCTAACTTTTTTTCTTTAAAAACAAAAAGAAGACATATGAGAGTGAGAGATTATTACAATTTGTGAAAAACTAAAAAGACAATGAAAAGGAAAATAAAAATTATTTTAATAAATATTTGGTTTAATTACTTTTTTGATTCATGCTTTCCTTTAAAAATTTTAAGTTGGTCCTCCAATTTTATTTTTTAATCTCAATTTGATCTTGATTTTTGAAAAACTAATGTAATTCAATCTTTTACGATAAATTTTGTTAAATTTCTTGAAACAGATCAATGATTTTTTTATTAAAATTGTGACTCTAAATATAGATGATTTGCTTTGTTGATGTAATTAACCTAATCCTAGTGTCAATTTTTAAATAAAAACAGAAACCAAAAGAAAAATTAAACCTAAATATTTTTATTTTTTATTATATTTAATTTTATGTTTTTATTATGTATTTACATTAAATATTATGTTTAAATAAAAGAAATAAAAAATAAAAAAATTAATTTTTATTAATTTCTAATATATATTACCTATAATTTAAAAAATTTAATATATATATATATATACATATATATATATATATATATATATATATATATATATATATATATATATATAACTCAAAAAAAATTCAAAATTTGGGGGGGGGGGCTGCCCCCAAAGAGGTCCGCCACTGATATTAAATATATTTTACAAAATAAAATTTATTTTGGTTATTAGATTGGTGACTAAAACATTACATATTAAATAATGTTTAGTGACCAAAAATATTCGATAACTAATTATCATATTGAATATATTTTACAAAAAATAAAATTTATTTTGCTATCTAAATCGGTGGTTAAAACATAATATTTAGAGATTAAAAATTTTCGATCGCTATTTTAGTTGCTATAGTAATGAATATTATTATACATTTATTCAATCGCTAGATCGATGGCTATTTGTAATTACTATGATTTAATGGTTATTTCGATCACAATTTGTGACTAATATTGGTGACTAAATTGCATTTTTAGTAGGGTGATGAGATTATTTGTATTGTTTGGACAACACAAATTAATCATTCAACTTATTATCACATTCTAGAGAAAACAAAAACATATTAACACCGGATTCAAACTAGACATTTCACGGTACGAACTTGAAAGTTCCGGTGCCAATGTGCATGTTAAAACCAAAACAAACACATATCAACAAGTTTATTATCATTTTTTTCAAAAACAAAATAAAATTCACTTATAATTTAAATGATTTTTCTTATTTGATAGTTTTTGTATTCCAAACAAAAGACGAAAGAGATAAAAACCCCAAACATACCAAAACATTTTTAAGAGAATGAACTAGTTGAAAAAAAAATTATTTGATAATACCAATAAAATTTTGAAATAATCACAAAAACTGTAAAATAATCATGGTTAAAGAAACTTTAGAGTGAATAAAAGTGTAATTGTTTAACTACTTTGTAGATGGTAGGATCTCTTGGTAGAAAAGGTGGAAAACAACATTAGAAATTAAAAGGGAAAATAAAAGATATAGAGAGAGGGATTGTGTACGAGATCGAAGAAGAAAAATAAAATGAAAGGAAAAAAAATGGGATAAAGTAGACATAGATCTTATCACAAGAAAAGAAGTTAAAATCTGGAAAGCTACAGGATGACAAAAAAAAAGGACGTTTTCCTGTGTTGCACTGAAAAAAAAGAAATCTAAGAGAAGACGCTCTTCTCTTAGGTTTCTTCCTCCCGCGCCCCCTAACTACTTAAGCGCCCGGCCCGCATCAGAAGGAAAGATTAGCAAAGCGAGAAAAGACAGAAGGAGGGGGAGCAGCATCTTATTCTCTTCACAAGAACTTCCGGATCGGAGATAAGTATAAATAGAAACGTGAAAGACTTTAATAAGTTTAGGTTTGTTTACGGTTAAAAAATAAAAAAATTGAATCCAAATTCTCTATCTGTTATAAGTTTTTTTTCTTTTTCCAATTCAGACTTACGTAAAAGTCTACTATTGCTTCCAAACATGCTCAAAACTGGTTTTCGTAATACTTTAAAATGATTAGTGAATTTATTGTACAGTTAACCAAAATAAAATCAGTACATAGTTATTATGTTATATATCCATGGTATACCATGATCAATTATTTATTTGCAAATTATTCTGTAATAAGTTTCTTAAATTATATATAAATCTATCTTTTAATAATTTTATAAATTTGACATTTTAATATTTAAAAAAATTAATGAATATATAATTTTACTAAATTGCAAAACACTAGTGCAGAAATATCATATTACAACAAGATATTACAACATTTACACGAAAACCGATGTTGCACAGTGCGCGATGGCATTTTTGAAATTTCTGCGAACTGTATTACATCAGTTGCCTCTTAAAACCGATGTAATACCCATTTTTCAAAAAAAAAAAAGAAAAAAAGCTACCTATTCTGCACAGAACTCATATACTACATCGGTTGCTCCAGAGAACCGATGTAGTAAAACCCTTTTTTCCAGTTGGGGTTTCCCCTCGTTTTCTCAATTTTTCTTCGCGCTTCTTTCTTCTTTCTCTCTTCTCAGCGTTTTCTTCTTCGCACTGCGTTCCACCCCACTCCACCGTCGTCCACTGCGCTCTTCCGCACGGCCACCGCAACTACTCGCCGTTCTCCGCGCAGCCGCACCTCCGCGCAGTCGTTCATCGTTCTTCGCTCCTCCGCGCAACCGTTCGCTGTTCGCCATTCACCTTTCTCCGCTCCGTTCGAACTGCCACGCCGCTGTTGGGCCACCTTCTCCGTCCGCCGGTAGTGGCCTCCCAAAGCCCTAGCAGTTGCGCGGGGGAGCATTAGCGTGGTGGCTTGGTGAGAGTGTCGCGTCCCTTCCTCCAGTCGCTTTTCCTCGCACTGCCTTCCTTCCACCGCACCGTCGCTTTTCCTTCCACTGCACCGCCGCGTCGTCGAGGGTTCTCCGACGTTGGTGGTTCCCGTTTATTGCTGGTGCCGCTGCTGCCACCCGCTGCTGCCATCGCTTCCCGCTGCTGCCACCCCTTCCCATTGCTGCCGCCGCTGGTCCCCTCATCTCGTCTGTTGTTGCTGCCCTCTATTGGGTTGTTTAGGGATCCTCTAACTGTTGCATTACTGGTCTGAAGGTTCAAACACAGTACGCAAAAATTTTCAGCTTCTAACGGTTAGTTTTTTAAAATTTGATATAATTTTAATTTCTTATATTTATTAGAATTAAAATTAAATTTAAATTTGAATTGAATACTTAATTAATATGTATTTGCTGTTGTATGTTTACGATTATTATTGAACGTGTTGGTTGAGTCCGAAGGTGTCCAACCCTCGGCAATGTTTTTAGAAATTAGTTTTAAAATGATTTAAAAAATCAAATGATTTAAAGATGTTTTCAATCATCAAGAAAATCATTCTTATAAACTTCAACTGTTCATTTGGACAGTTGGAGAATATTGAATGCAAGTATAAACGAGCTTTTTATGTTGTGTAGTAATGGATCGGAGTTGGGTGCATGCTAGTCGAATCACTGATGTGTATGAGAATGGTGTTGAAGAGTTTCTTCAATTTGCTCAGCGAAATGCAACACTCGTGAATGGAAAATATTACTGCCCTTGTGTTAATTGTTTGAATGTGAGATGACAATCAATTGAGTTGATACGAGAACATCTCCTTTGTGACGGTTTCTTAAAGAGTTATAGAACGTGGACCTGGCATGGTGAAGTTGTAAACCTCTCAAGCATACCTCAATCTCAAGAGTCGAATGTATATCATGAAGATCGCATGGAGGATATGATTGATGATATTGAAGAAGACAATTTTAAAAGCACACAAGTGTATGATTCATTGAAAGATGATTCAGAAAAATCTTTATATCCCGGTTGTACAAGATTCACGCGTTTGTCAACAATACTAAAATTATTTAACATCAAGGCAAGAAATGGGTGGACCGATAGAAGTTTCACTGAATTGCTTGAATTATTGCATGAAATGCTCCTATAGGGGAATATGTTGCCGACCCGGCACTATGAGGCAAAGAAGATACTATGTCCGATGGGTATGGAGTACCAGAAAATACATGCTTGTCCAAATGATTGTATATTATATAGAAAGGAGTTTGAAACATTGACTAAGTGTCCAAGATGCGGGGTATCACGATTCAAAGTGAAGGATGATGACATGGATGAAGATAACATGAAGAAGGGTCCTCCTGCAAAAGTGTTATGGTATCTTCCAATCATACCACGATTTAAACGTTTATTTGCCAATGTTAATGATGCAAAAAACCTTGTTTGGCATGCAAATGGAAGAAAGAGTGATGGATTGTTACGACATGCAGCTGACTCACCTCAATGGAAGAAAATTGATACTCTTTATCCACAGTTTGGGAGTGATCCAAGAAATTTGAGGCTTGGTCTTGCAACAGATGGGATGAATCCTTACGGTAATTTAAGTAGCAAGCATAGTTCGTGGCCTGTTTTGTTGATCATTTACAACTTGCCTTATTGGTTGTCTATGAAGAGAAAATACATGATGTTATCAATGATGATATCAGGACCAAAGCAACCAGGAAATTATATTGATGTTTACCTAACTCCATTGATAGAAGATTTGAGATTGTTGTGGGATGAAGGAGTGGAGGTGTTTCATGCACATGGAAATGACAATTTCAATCTGCGAGCTTTGTTATTTTGCACAATTAATGACTTTCCGGCATATGGAAACTTGAGCGGTTATAGTGTGAAGGGACATTATGCTTGTCCGATATGTGAAGAAAACACAAGTTATCATCAACTAAAACATGGCAGGAAGACATGTTACA